>Ga0123342_1000372_pt1 | contig 68768 bp, 33 predicted proteins | sample Turbeawhitnodule_FD_89960 | JGI IMG/M metagenome (GOLD analysis project Ga0123342, IMG submission 89960) | Root nodule microbial communities of legume samples collected from Mexico - Turtle bean Mexico white nodule | ecosystem: Host-associated > Plants > Roots > Nodule | place: Mexico: Nepantla... | reverse complement strand
TTATACAGGGGTATTTAGGGTATTCATCAGCTATAGTTAGTTTTCTGAATATACTGTATTGTTGTATTCTATAAATATACCCTTAGTGGTATATTTTCATATAATACAGAATTACTGTTTTTTCCTTCTTAAAACCTTGTTTCTTCTTCTCTGTTTTCCTTACAATACTTGATCTGATATAGCATTTACTATAAATTTATTGGCAATATATAATTCTTCGCGTATAAGAAGTCATTGAATTGGAGCAAAACATATATTTTGATATCTCACGGATATTATAAATATGGGCTTACTTTACTTAATTGCTTCAAAATTAGATTTAATAGGTTATGTTGTTATTTTTCAATTTTTCATGATGATCTATCACAAATATGACATTTGTTCACGTTATTAATGCGTTTGGTTGATATCTCTTATTCAACATGGGAAACTTGTGGTCTATACTAAAATCAAATAATAATATATTAAAGAATATAAAAGAAAATATATTCTTAACAAAATCATTCATAAATTTTAAATGAATGGTGGTAAATATAGAAAGTTTATGCATACGAAAATCTAGATGTATTTACACAAAGTATTTATCTAGGAGAACTTTTGAGTTAGATTCATAATATAACTATCATCATTTTAATGATGATAGTTTTCATGAGGAATATAAATTAATATGTTGTTCATGCATGAATATATCATATAAGTGGAATTGATTCCAATACCTAACAACTTAACTATTTGTTCAATTGAATGAACGCAAAAAGCATAATTAAGTGATAGAGATTTTTTTTCTACTTAGCCTGTTTATCAAGGTCTAAAGAGTCTATAAATACATATTTTTAAATATAATATTTTTCTTTTCACTTGCTCATATTATTTACACTTTTACTAACTTTAGTATAGTCAGATAATTTTGTATAAGTGAATTTCTATTCAGAATTCATTTCTAAAAAGTCACAACCAAACAACATTTTCATCCTTTTCAATAATCCGTCTTATGCCCTTCAAACTATAATAAAAAAATAATTTTTATTCTTTTAACACACTATACAAGAAAAAAATATTTTTAATAGTAACTGATTTAAAAATAAATAAAAAATTCTATAATAACTAATTTAGATACTATTTTATAAACTAAAAATTATTAATTACTAAAATGGTATCTGTTATTAATAAAAAATTATAATATAATTAAATACTATATATTTGGTAGCTAATAAGAAAAAAAACTACTTTTTTATTCTTTTGTTAAAATATAATTGAAAACATTTTTTAATCACTTTTAATCTATTTTAGAAACTAATTTTTAGTATTTAAAAATAATAAAATTAAAAACTAATTTTATAGTTTCTAATCCTCATATAATCATATACTTAAATTTTTAATCACTATTACTTAAATTTATATACTAATTTTAGAATAATTAAATTTTATAATATAGGACTCTGCTTTCTATATTGTTGGTAACTAAATTAGTTTCTACATATTTAGTCATTAAATTGGTTTTTATTTAATGATAACTAAATTAATTTCTAAATTAAACTCTAAATTATTATTTAAAATTAGCGACCATGATTTTAACCACTTAAAACTATTAGTTTCTAAATTAGTATCTAATTAAGTTAATGACTAATTTTATCATTTTAGAAAATAAAAAATTAGTTTTTAAAAACATTTTTTTTCTTGTGGATTATTTGACCTAACATAACTTTAAAGGTTTTTGTTTGTTAGATATTAATATTATGACCATTAAATTAAAATGTTATATATTTCCACTTTAGACACAGTATAGTTTATATCATTTTTTTCTCCGATGCAAGTAAAAAACTCCTTTCAAATTTTAAAAAAAAATGGTTTTAAATTAATGTCGTTAATTTTCTAACGCTAGTGACTTTACAAAGATTATAGGGGAAGAAAAACACAGGTATTCATGAATGACAATAAGATTCAAACCCATAACTATTTATAAAAAAAAATAGAATAGATAATGATTTCACTTAGTACTATATATAATTTTATTTAGATATAAATAATGACTCACAAAACTATGTATATATATATATATATATATATTATCCAAAGTTTCAAAATTTGTAATTAAATTAAACAAATCAATGTAATGTTTCATAATTAGGAATATTATCGTTGAATATTTTTAATAAAATCGTATAATATAGTTTAATCTGATTATTTTTTATTAGTCTTTATTATAAGCCATAGTACGATTATTTAATGGACATACTAACAAAATAAAGAATATTAATTAATATAAAGGAAATAAAAATTAAATTAAAAAAATTAGATTACTTTAGTATATAACTCAGTCAAATAATGTATTTATTATTTTGATATAATTTTTAAAAAATTAACATATATATATATATATATATTAATTTTATTGTTTTCAATTATTGTTCTTATTTTTCAAATCACCTATTTACTTTTAACCTTATACTTTGTGTGTATAGAGATAAATTGGTTGACATAGAGTGTACTGGGATTTCAGAGATAGTAATATCTCATAGTATATAAATAAGTGCAAATTTTACCTTAGAAGTTGATTATGTAAGGTTGAGTTAAACTTAAAGTTCACTTATTAAGATGGTATCAAAGTCATCTAGAATCTATTCTAGCGAGAGTTTATTGATCTTATCAAACCACTCGTTATTAAACCGCTATCGAATCATCCATAAATATATAATCTCACGCACGAGTTGACAAATCTCAACATGAAAGGTTTTAGAGATCCCATATCGACTAGAGATAGAATATTTCATAAACATTACCTTATAAATCAGTTTTATAAAATTGAGTTAGACTTAAAGTTCACTTTTTAATACTAAGACATAAACTATCACCTTTTCAAAGTGTCATTGTGGAAAGAAAATTAAAACTGTTTTCAAAAGGAAAAATCAAGCTAAATCTGGGAAAGAATCATACTACGTAAGTGCTTTACATAATATACTCTTAACAAAAGAACAGAATCATTCTCATAAATTTTTTTATGATATTCATCACACACAGAATAGAATAAAAGGTTAAACAGGAAAAGGAGAGGAATAGAAAGAACCATATACCTCCAGAAACAAAAACGGATACGTGTGCAGAGTGTTACAAAGTTTTAAGTAGAAGAATCCAATATGTGAAAACGAGGAGAAACCTTTACACACTTAAGTGTAGAGAAATGAGTAAATGTATATATAAAAAAAGAATGAGAGAAGAAAAAAGGGAATGAGAGAAACCTTTACACACTTAATTAGTGTAGAGAAATAAGCAGAGATATAACATATATATTGATTATGTTACCACAATAAAACCTAAATAAACGTTTTTTTTAACATCCATAATTTAGTATGAATATTTTTTTTTTCATTTTGATTTGTTTCTTATTGTAATAAATAAATAAAAATAATAATAACAGTAATAACAACAATAATAAATAATAAATAAATAAAATTTCACTTAGCTCTCTTTTTATTCATTTCTTATATTTTTTTCTTCTGGTATTCTTTCTTCTCGACAGAACAAAACACACACAAAAAAAGGGTTTGTTTTGAGTAAGTTAAAAAGAAGAAGAAAAAACAACAAAGAAAGAAATCGTAGTACAATGGGGGTTGGAGATGGAAATGGTCTTTAGGGCATATTTATGGACTGGATTTAGCTTAAATTTAAGGTAAAATTAATTATTTTTTTTACTGGCTTATTATTTATTTTATTTAATATTTTTTCTATGGTTATGACTTCATGTGTTTTATTAATTTCTTCACTAAAAATATGATAAAATAGTTATGTAGTATAATAATGTAAAAAGAGTTGTTGAGGAATTAAGGTGTAAGAAAAAGGGTTGTTGTAAAAATAGATTTCGAGAAAGTCTCTAACTCTCTTAATTGGGATTTTTTATTTTATATGTTGGGTAAGTTTGATTTTTTTTTGTCACAAGTGGATACTTTGGATTAAAGGATGTTTATACTCAACAATCATAACTATTTTAGTAAATGGTAACTCAATAGAGGAGTTTACTCCATCAAAAGGACTTTAGTAAGGGGATCCATTAGTACATTTTTTGTTTCTCATTGTCGTTGAGGGTTTAACTGGGCTTGTGAGAGAGGCAAAAAAAAGTTGTTAGAAGAGGTTAAGGTGGATGGAAAAGTTAAAATTAATATTCTTTAGTATGTCGATGATATCATTTTCTTCACTAAAAATAATATCCTCAACATCATAATGGTAAAAATTATCTTAAGGTGTTTTAAGTTGGCTTCCAATCTCAAAGTGAACTTTCTTAAGAGTGGGGTAGAGGTTGAAGTTGTCAAATTAATTACATATGCATATATCCTAAATTGTGGTATCATGTTTGTAAGCACTTGGGTATGTGTGTTAGGGGTAACCCTAGGAAGTTAAGCTTCTAGGAGCTAATCTTTTTGAAGTTAAAAAGAAAATTTTCTATATGGTAAGAGAGGTTGCTATCAATAGCTATGAGGCTATGTCTTATTAATTTTTTTGTTAACAACTATACCCTTTTTTACATGTCTATGTTTAGAATTTCAATGAAAGTCAGAAAGGAGAATAATAGGTTACAATGGGAGTTCATATGGGGTTGAGGTAAGGAGGGAAAAAATATAGCTTGGGTTAAATGAGAAAAGGTTTGTACGCCAAAGGAGAAGGGAGGTATGGGGTAAAAGACATAAATATGTTTAATATGGCTCTTCTCAGTAAGTGGAAATGACGCTTAGGATCTGAAAAATATGATTTGTGAAAGGAAGAGCTTGAATCTAAGTATGAGTCTTGGAGGATGCTCGATAGTAGGGGGTTATGAAAAAGGAGTCTAAATGATGGAAGGATATTAAAAAAACTCAGTGGTAAGATGTACAATGGTCAATGGTTTAGAGAGAACATTAGGTGGAAAATGGGAAATGATTCCAAAATAAATTTTTAGGAGGATAGGTGGTTGGGCCAAACAACTTTAATAAGAAATTACCAAAGGTTATACCATTTATCTGCAAAAAAGGTTAATATGGGTACGATGGGCAAGTGGACTGAGTTGGGATGGGTGTGGGAGCTTAAGGGGAAGAGACAATGCTTTGATTGGGAGCATAGTTTAGTGTAGAAGCTACAAGAAGAGGTGCAATGTGTAAAACCTGTCATTAGTGAAGAAGATCAGGGGATCTGGTTGGGTGAGGTTGATGTTAGATATTATGTCAGATTTGCTTACAAAAATTTTCTATTGAACAAGATAGTAAAGAAAGTGTTTGGTGTGCAAGACATTTGGAAGTTAAAGGTATACCTTCAACCTAACTTTTGGTTTGCAGAGTTATTGATGACTTATTTACGACAAGTGCACCGTGTTATCAGGAGTAATAATTTGTCCCTAAGGACGAATATCAAACTCACAAGGAACAGTTGAATAATCAAGTAAAAGATTCACTAAATATAAAACAGAATAATAAAATTTGTTGGGAGTTTGTTATGATTGCAATGATTATAAAGAAAACAAGTCAAAGAGTTTGTTGGTTCAATTGGGAAAATTGGGATTGGGGTTCATCCTTCTTACTCTTTTATATTATGATTAGCATGGTAATATTCTATCATTTGATTGATATTGATGCTCGTATAAAAGTTATTTATATCGATTCCTCGCATATAAAGTTATTAAGAGAGTCTCATAAATATCAATTCCTCGCACATTTATAAAAAAAATTTATCATTACGATTAGATGTTGATAACAACTAACATTTCAAATATATTCCTAACATTCAAATATGTTAAGCATTATCATTTGGGTCAGAAACTTAGAAGTACTTTCCAGTCATATCTAAGGATATAGATCATAGAAACAAGCATTACAAATAAAATGACAATACCAATCATCAATCAAGAACAAAATATTATATTTAAATATCACCTCAATACATAAGAGTTTGAACAGATTACTCCTAAACCCAAAGGGTAGAATCAACCACTCATGTTGGCTATTACAAGCATGAAGAGAAAGAAAAGAAGATCCAGGATGTTTCTCTTTGACGACTGCCTCCTCTAGGGTTTTTAACACCTTTTATTCTCCCCCATTGAATTCAAATCCACTCAATGATTATCTAGGGTTGTGCCTCAAGCCTCATATTTAACCTAGTTGGGATTAGGCTAAGTGACTTCTCGCCTAGGCGTAATTAGGCTCGTTTGGGCGAGTTGCACGAAAAAGGGCCCAACGTCACTGGAGTGATCTCGCATGAGCGAGGTAGGGCTCGCTTGGAAGAGATCCTTTGAGAGCTTCTGACCTAGGCGAGTTTGGGCGAGCTTGGGTGAGTATTGGAGCATTCCAACTTTCCCTTTTTAGTTTTGTATATTCTCCTTCTGCCGAATCATCTCCATTATTCCCTAGAATCCTGAAATTAACACAAATTTGGGAATAAATTATTCTTATTCAAATTAAAATCACAAAATATGTAAAAAAGTATAAATTCATAAATTAAGGGTTATATTAGAGTTATTTTATCAATTAATATCCATAAGTACTTGTATTTTAATATGAAATGTTACTGAAATCTAACACTTATCAATTACCCTAAATAAAGTCCCGACAAAAGATAATTTAAGAAAAAAGAGAATAATATTTTCCATATATGTATGTGTTATGTGTGAATTTGTTGACGAATTTGTTATTCACCATTTTTGTACTTGTAAATATTTAGGGAGGGTATGGAATATGTGTCACAAATGGGTGGGGTACATATTGTCTCTTATTATCTTCTCGTTGCATCATTTTTCTTAACGGGTTTGAGTTATGAGAGAAATAGGTTGTGGAAAAACTATGTGGGTTGCTATGGTGAGGACTATTTGGCAGAAGTTTTATACACTGCTTAATTAAATGCTTGGGTGTGGATCAATGTAAAGTGTACAAAAGCAAACTTCTCTTATGACAGTGGTTTATGTGCCTTTATGAGTGCTTAAAATTTGTCTGAGTGTAGGTGACTCAAAGACTAGAATGGTTGGTTGATAAGATTGTAGTTTGAGGGCTCTGGTTAGCTATGTGGGTTTGAGTGACCTTTACTATAGAGAAAGCATAAGTAGTTAAGGCGAAGTAAATGTGTGCATCTAGTAGGAGTTTAGTAATATCTAATGTATCTTCGTCAGGCTTCTAGCCTAGAATTTCTTTCCTCTGAGTGTGTTTATGCAAGTTATGACAAGTGTGGATGTTTTTCAAACTTCACAAGGCTCGAAAGCTCGCTCTTTTTAACTGTATGTTTTTTATGTGGGTTGTTAAAGGTGCTTCTTGAGGATATTTAGTTTAGGGCAATAAAAAGTTTCTATGTTAATTATCCAAGATTTTGTTGTGATGTTCTATAGTTGTTGTGTTTTTCGATCTATCCAAGTAGGATTAAGGTGCATTAGTAGGATTAGGTGCATTAGTTTTAAGTTGTAGTTTATTGAGTTTTGTCGGCTCTAGATCCTAGGTAAGGCACAATTATGGTTGTTTATACCTGAGGTGTCATTTCTAAGTAATGTAAAAGATAAGTAAATTTATTATCTACATATTATCTATGGTTTGTAGGGTTCTAAACGCCTTACTGTCGGGCATAGTTTCCAAATTTTGGGAGTGGGGAGTCAAACAAAAACTTTGTTGTGAAGGATTCTTATATTTGTAATAATGTTTGTGTGGGAAGATTACTTTGTACTTTTTGTATAAGGGTTGAAACATTCCATAAATATTTCATTTTTTAATTTATTATTTATCGATAAAAAATTGTATAAAATATGATAACACAAGATAAAACATTAAGATTAAAAAAGAAAAAATAAATAAAATTGAAAAACAATTAAAAAGTCATCATGTTGGTAGAATTGGAAAAAATATGTATAACATTAAATCTATAGAATAACTACACACTTGTTTTGGAATGAAGTATAAGTCTTATAAGATGTTAGATTTTGAATGACATATATAAATTAAAGCTACATGTCCTCAATCTATATATATGTCGTAAGTCTTAAAGAAAAGTTCTTATCTTCCAATACTTATGATAAATGTGCATGGTTTCTAACCTTAATTTAGAAAAGAAAAAGACAAGTTCATCTCAATGTTACTTGAAAGAATTTTGTTTTTGAAAAGAAATAATATATGGTATATAAGTAAGGATAATCTATATCATTAGATTGATTTTATAAAAATGTAATATAAAACAATATAAATATGGGTGGATAGTAATATTATGACATCATTGATGATTGATGAGGAAGGAATGTGAGAAAAGTTTATCAAACTTTTTTTTATCAAGGGTGATGCAGAAAGTTATTCATTGACATTGGTAATGATTAAAATATTATAAGAAGGGACATGAAAGCATATAGCTGGTACCTCAAGGAAGCTAAAATGGGGCCACCACTATCTTATTATATGCAAACCCTTTGATTCATGTCCTTAATCGGAGGAGGGGTCCAAATTCATGGTTCTTTTCTTGTGGAAGAATGAAATATTTCAAGTATAGTTCTTCATTCCATTTAAATTTGGTTGGTTTTGCCAATGGAATACCCAACAAAACTTGAATCTCTCTCTTTCTCTCTCTGTTTTCCTTCTTGTGACAAAACCCACTTAATAAAAAAGGAATTGAAAAGTGATACTATGATTTAATATGTCTTTGGATTTTTTATAAGTTAAAATTATTTAGTATGCAAAACTTTTCTATTTAACTTTTTCAAAATTAGATTCTTAACTTATGACAAGTTAGTTTTAATCTATACCGTCTTTTAAGAAACTTTTCTGACTAATAATTTTATAATAAAAAAATATTATATAAGATTGAGAACATGACCGACAACGTCTCGAACATATGTAAAATATGTATTTTTCAAAGAATTTATACTTAATGTCATACTAGTATATAAATTAATTATGATATTCGTGCTAATTTAGACCTATTAATATAAGTTTCTAACATATTTCTATAAATAAATTATCAATGTTATATCAAAGTAGATATTTAATAATATTTAATAGTCTCAGTAATCGAATACTAATTGAGTATTGAAAGACTTTTTACCGGATTCTTTTACTTTTACCGACACCTAAACATCAAGAACTATTAATAACTGGCAATAAGGAATCCAAAAAAACATAAAAGATGGATTTTCCCAACCCATAAAAAAAATATTTTTTTTATAAATTAAAATTAACTCATGTATACAATATATTAGTTTTGTTAAAATATGATTTTTAACTCACCTAGTTTATGCAAAAATTCATTTAATTTATTCTCTTCTAAAATATAGAGAAATCTCTTCTAGATAATTCCATAAAAAAATTATTTCACTTTTTTGTCTTAAAAATATTTAGGAGAACCTTAATTAATATATATATATATATATATATATATATATATATATTAATTAGCTTTTGATTCAATCCTTCTTAGCTTATTGACTCCAATACTATAAGGAAAAGTTAGAGTAGTAGTGGGGGATAAAATCGTGTGCATATTTAGCTGATATCACTCCATTTAATTAATAAAGGATCTTTGATGTGTGTTGAAGATGCATAAAAGTGTAAATTCATGAAAAAAAATTGTATAAAACAATATTTATGTTCCTACGTCTTTATTTACATGCTTACAACTTTATATGCATTACGCCATGCATGTTTTCTCCATATGGTTTTCACATACTATATAATTAATCTTCATATTATATTATATATATATATATATTTTATATTTTTTTTTGGACTTCTATAGATATAATTAACATAAACATTACATTGTGAATCTAATCAAAATTTTATTAATTTGGGTGACAAAATAGCTTTTAAGGATTACAGAATAACTTGAAACCTTAGTAATTGATCCTAATCAACATTCCCCATAGTTCAATCTTACTCATATATTCCTTTTAAATATCTTATTAGTGTTCACCTTATACACATAACCTTTAATTTCTAACACACTCATACCTATTCATGACATTACTACATATTTTAATTTAGTCCTAATTGACTAAGATAATTTAATTTAAAATCATTAATATTTTAATTTTACAATTCTGAGTATTGTTTTAAAATTATTTTAAAGTTTTGTGTTTGATATTCAGAATTTGGAAATTTTAAAAATGCGAATAATATATTTCATAAAATTATAAGTAATATATTTCTTAAAAATGAAAATAATATATGGTTAAGTTTTAAAATGCTTTTAAAAAAAATAATCCAATTTTTAAATTTGAATAATTATAATCTTTAAACTTAAATTAAAAAATTAGTTATTAGAAACTAAATTAATATATATAAAAATATTTTGTACTCAATAAAAAAGATGACATGGTCCTGACTTAATAACTATTAGTAAAAAACTATGAAGCTCAAACACTTCTCTTAAATGACGTGTCGGTGTTGTTTACTTGTATCGGACTCATATGACACTCGTAGGACACGTATCCGTGAAGTGTCCAATTCAAAAAAATATTTGTTGAATTTCTGACAATTCTAACACGATTCTAACACTACAAGAAAATGATGAAATATAAACAATTTTAAGAAACAAAAAAAATAATTAGTTGTTATAGTAACTAAATTAGAGACAATTTTAGAGACTAAAAAAAATTTGGTTTCTAAATTAGTTTCTATTATTGTTAAATGGTTTCTAAATTGGTATCTAATTAGCAACCAAGGTTTTTGCTACCAAATTTAGAAACTAAATAATTGGTAATTAAAACCTTGATAGCTAATTAGATAGAAATTTAGAAACCATTTAACAATAATAGAAACTAATTTAGAAACCAATTTTTGTTTTAATTTCTAAAATGGTCTCTAATTTAGTTACTATAGCAACTAATTATTATTGGTCTCTAAAATTGGTTTCTATTTCATATTTTTCTTTTTCTTGTAGTGTAACACAATTTAAAAAAAATACATTAATTTTCTAAAAACTCAAACTTATTGTATAAATTTTTATTATGATTACAAAAATGAGAAACAAATTCTTTTGAACCAGTCATAAAAACATCTTTCTTGGCTAAAAAAAATATAAAAGATACTTGTGCACATAAATCTTTATTGTCAATTTATATAAGTCATAATTATACAATATGTATATTTGTGTCCCCGTGTCTTACATTTTAGAGATTATACGTATTTCTGTGTTTGTGTCTGTGTTCGTGTATGTTTGATACATAGGTAAAAATATACATAGATAAAAGGAAACTTACTCTTTAGGAACAGTTAAATTTTTATGTAATAGTATATTAACAAGGCTCTTTCCTATATTTTGTAACTGCAATAGATAGAGAATGACATGATAATAAAAAATAACAATCACTCTACAACTTTTTTTTTTTAAATAAAATATTATATTATAATAAAGTAATAAGTTTTTTAGGTTATTAGGTGTAAGTGAATGAAACTGGTGTTATATTATTAACCTAAAATGAGGGAAGAAGATTCTAAGTTATATTTGAAACCATTTCAAGCTTAAAGTTAGAGCAATTGTTGGTCTTCTCAAAGGTTTTGGTGTGAGAAACCTGACAATTTCATATATAACTATTGTCTCTAATGATCATTGTTAATTAATATATGACCAATTGTCTCTATTCACGTGGGTCTAAGAGACAACTTGAATTTGTGAATGTTTTAATGTGTCCTTCATGAGAGAAAAGAAAAACAGTTGAATTGATTCTAATTTTCGAATTTAGCCGATAATATTGGATCTGGGATGTTTGTGTGGATCTGTGTAGTATATTTAAATTTTGTTTGAACATTTTGATTTCTTCATAAAATTAGGTTCTGTTTAAATACATTTTTATTATGGCAGGTTCCAAAATATAAGAATATACATGTATATTGAATTGCAAGTATAAATGTTAATATTTACAATTTTTATTTGTTTGAAATTAATAGAAACCATTATTAATTCAATTTTGTCTAAGATAATAGTTAAATATTTTCCTCTCATCTTTATGGAACCCTGCAAGAAAAAATAGTTTTATTTCATCTACAAATTGCTTACAATTTTTTTCTAATTGACATTTAATAATGTTAACTTGACTTAAAAAACGTTTCAAATATAACAATTTGGTTTAAAATCAGTCTGAAACCTGTGACAAAAAATAGTATTGATTCAATCCAAAATAAGTTTAAATTATAAAAAATTTCAATTACATATCTAAAGTTAATAAGAAAACCATCTGTAAAATATTTAATACAAAAGGTGCGTCTAACTGGAAATTTGCAACAATTTTTTATAAAAAACATAATCTCTCTAAAATATTATTTGTAATTATAAAAAAGGACATTTATAATAAGACCAAAGACGTTTTCTTTTCTCTTTACTGTTAGGTTGAGATCTTAATAGCAAAAACATTAGTGCTCCTTATTATTTCTAATAAACACTAATTCCGATGTAATTTCGAACACTAAATTATTTAACCACTCATCATGGAAAACCAAGTAGATGTTAACTACTGATTTAAGATACCTCTTCTTCATAAACACTTTCGAAAAAGAAAATTAAAAAAAAAAATAGCAGCAACTTCTTCAACAAAAATTGGACATTTACCAAAGTGGATTTTGTAAAGTAAAATTCCATTGTCCATGACCAAATACTGCCTAACTAAAGACAAGATTGATAACACTTTCTTTCTTTACGCAGGATCAAGTTTATACATAGCTACTGCCATTCTGTAACAGTTTTATTTAACTTCCCAGAGCAAAATGGGCATCACTGATGAATTACAAAAATAATCATTTACAACATAGATAAATCATAATCTTCAGCTTGATCCATCCACTTTCAGTACTCACCGCAACCGAGGTTTATGTTTAGCTCGAACACTGTAACATGTTATTAGATAACCTGAAACTGAATTTCTGTGACAAAAAGGTTTTAGTTGGATCCTCCTCTAATCCAGCGACCAGATCCTGCTTTTCCCAAACTAGAATAGTAATCGCCCACATTTGCCACAAATAGTGGATCCCTATCTTCCATTGTGCACTCTTTACCACCACCACCTGCCATATTATCTAGCTCTGTCTTCTCCAACTCTCTTGTCAAATCCTCCATTGTCTTCTTTAAATTTGCTTTGCTCATCTGGCCAGCTTCCTCTGTAGAGAGACCAACCATTGTAACTTTTGGAAGAAAGGGAGTTGGTTTCATATCTTCCTTATTTACACCTTTTTTAAATGATCTTGCTTTTTCATGACACTGTTTTGGCCATAGGTGATTAAACCAATTACCAAATGGTAGACTTAGCCTGTAACTAGGTTGTCTGATTGCTTCAGTATTATCATCCAAACTGCAATCAGAAGAGTCTACGCATTCAGAAATTTTCCCATCATCTTCCACTTTAGGGTTCTCAAGGCAACGCCTTGACTCGGTAGCTCTCAGATAAGAAGCTTCACTTCTGCAGGATAACAAATATAATGTTACAAATCATTGGACATCCAACTTTAAATGTTCTGTTCAATATAGTAGCTGAAGTTATCAGATCGGTAACTCAGAGACAGTACAAAGGAGGAGCTGAAACAGAACCTACTCTAAGAACAACTATGGATCAGATAAGGGCTGATCAATTGTGCAGGGAGGTTGACTTTAACGTACGTAGGGCAGATGGGTTATTTAAGGCCTTTATTAAAAGTTCTTTGGCTCAACACCTCAATGAGAAATTAGCTCTTTGTTTTTATGGGCCTTTTGAAGTGGTGGAGGTGGTTGGGGTAGTGCCGTATCATCTATGGCATTGCCATCAGAAGAATTTATCCTACTTTTGCCCAACTCAAGTGCTACATACAGGCATGCCAAACCAACAGCAATCTCACTTTTTCAGAAGCTAATTGGTAGCTGCCACTTACATTGGTATTCTGCAAGCTCTAGAATGGGGTAAATTATTGGGTAGACGATATCTGATTATAGGCAGATTATTTTCTAATAATATGTTGATTCTGTTTTTGATATTTATTAAGAGAGAGAGAGAGAGGGGCATAGGGTTATGCATTTATAAATAAGAAAATACAAATATATGGGCCTAAGCCCATTCTTCGTTATTTCCTTAGAAGCTGACATTGTTAATGTAATTACTACATTAGAGACTAGAAGGGCACAAGAATCATTTGGGTAGGCTTTAGGGCAAGGAGCAGAATATGTAATTGGCAGCTTTGATCATCTACCTATTCTAGCATTGATCCTTTAAAGCTAACTCAACTTAACAAAATGGACTTGTAAAATGAGTTTTATATACCTATTTATATACTATAATTTGACCATATAGACCAACAACCCTCACTACAATTGACCTAATACCATCTTAGAAAGTGGGTTTTTTTAAGAGTAACTCAACATTGCAAAACCAACATGCAAGGTAAAATTTTCTCCCATTTATATTCTATAATTTTAGCATATCTATAGTTGATTGCGATCTTCAACAGTTCCTTTCCAAAGCATAGTTCCTAACAGTTCTTTTCCTAGTCGAGCTTGACTCTGAATTTGCAATCTATTTTCCAGTATTAATAACAATATATATGAATGACCAATCAAATAAACTCGTCAAAAAAGTTGCAGTAAATAAGAAACTGGACTAAACATGTTCAAGTTTAGTTATTAAAGTGGGAAGAAATATATAAATGGTAATTTGAGATGACAAAAAGAAGACATCAAAGTACTTTCAGAACAATAAAACTTTCTCAAATTGAGCTTACACTAAGTGTGTCATATATAAGTGGATTTTAAACCTTCACAGACAAATTCTAGAGAAGGGAACGGGGATGACTGATGACAGACTCCCATTTTAAATCCCTACATAATCCTGTCCATTCTGCATTTCTACAGTTATAACTAATAGGAAAGGCTTCTTTTAAGCAGTGACTGCACATGAGACAAAAAACTCTAGATGGGGAGCCTAACAAACCAATGATACAAGTTTAACAAAATCTGAATCAAATTTGCACATTTTCGCAGGTGCAATGATAAAGTAAATTCAAGCTGTTGAGAGAAAAAAAAAAGCAAAGCACAAGATGAAAAACTACCGTCAATGAACAGCACAAACAACTGAATAATCTAATAATACAGCTCCTGATTTCAGAGTTTAACTTATGTACAACAAACCCGGACACTAAATTATGCTAAATTAGTTACATATCCAACCAAAGTTATCGGAATTTAGTAAAAATATTATTTATTCTTAGACAAGATTTGCTAAAAACTTTTTCTTAATGCATGAAAACCCTAGACAAGGAAACCACTGAAGTAAAGACATGAGTTCCAAAGTCATGAATTATACATTTCAGTTTCAAAGGCTTGAAAACAGCGTATAATATATATACCTTCTCTCAAATGAGTCAACCAAATATGGAAATTTAGGTTGTATGCCTGTCGCTTTCCGCAACCACCTATTACCCAGAAATACTTTGTCAACAGTATAATGGAACTGGAGTTCGGCAGCTTTTGAAATAACACTTAGTGGTATACTAGGATGACCCATTTCGTCAAGCAACTCCTGAACCTGTCAGGAAAAATCAACAATAGTAACCCATGTTTTTGAGAGAAACAGGACTAGTAGATATTAATGTTATGTATAACTCAAGTTCATCCCTTTTAAACAAATATAATGAGGTATCTCAGACCAACCTTTTTATTAAATATACACAGATCATATCGGGTGCCTTTAATTGTTGGTCTCATGAATAGCATTTTGAATTGATACGCCTTCTATATTGAATTTGAAGTATTTCTAAATTTATGTTACTGATAGTTTTTTCTTGAATGTATTCAAAAAGACAGGATTTGAAGTCTGGATGAAGGAGTCACTGAGACAGGATTCTAAATATAACACTTTCAGAATACTTCCTCTAGCATCATCATCACGTATTAGAAAACTAAATGCAAATATAGCCTCTAGCCTTTTCGGAGGAGAACTAGGACAAAATGTTGTGCTGCATATTCCACTCTTACATATTAGCATGTTTATACTCATAAGCTTCTGAACACAACAACTCCTTTAAACTTATGTTCTAACAAACTATCAAATTATTATATATCATTTGAAGTTGTTTATCTGACTTAAAGATTTGAGAAAATTTGTTTTAAGCTTAAACTCTCTTTTTTTTCCGAACAACAACACGCTATTTCATATTCACTTTGTGTGTAATAAGCCTTGAAGACTTTATTCACAATATATTAACTTCATTCTTTGTATTGTGTCTATTTGTAGCATAAAGGTATCTTTTACAAGGTTTTAACCATCAAAAGATTTGTACCGTACGGTCCTCGGGCGTTGACCAAAGTCAACATAGTGGGACCTCAAAAGAAGGATCCATTATGAAGTACTACAGGACAGGAAGGAGTTTCTTTAAGGTCCACGGCCTCGGGCGTCGCCCAGGCTCAACATAATAAAGGCACTCGGGAAGTTTGGCATGCTAGGGAAGTGTCCCCTCCTGATACCCACGGGCAAGGATAACCATGGAGGAGGCGGCACAGTAGGAGGCGGCACAATAGGAGGCGGCACAGTAGGAAGCGGCACGGTAGGAAGCGGCACGGTAGGGGCGTGGAGGCCTCAGGCCTTGGCATCCCCGACAGCAATAATAGGTAAAGAAATGTGGTTCTCAAGCCACACCCCCAGTACCAGAAGGGAGAGACCCAACTCACGAAGGATCTGTACATGAGGTGTAGGGACGCGGCAGTACGCACCACCGCTGGAAAGCCACTGGGACATAAACGACCCCTGAGGAGGTCACGTCCCAGAAGGTAATCCACATGCATGGCACGTAAGGAAGGCAGGGTACTCCCAGGACGAGTGACTCAGAGAATGGGTGCATGAGTTGGCACCCATGCAGTCACCCCCCGCACGAGTTGCACTTCGACAGGGCAATCCTACACACTGAGAAGACCCTAAGACTAGGAACGGTGTTGCTAAGGAGCACCCACAGAATACGCAAGTCTCAAGCTGACACGTGGACAGGAACACTGGGAAGGTATATAAGGTTTTACGGTAAACAGAACAAGGTACGTTTTCACACATTCGCATACTAGTTAACTCATTTGAGAGAATTCAGTTACACATTTCTCTGGACATTGATCTTACGGTGTTCTGCGACAAGAAGTGTTTGGTGTTTCCTGTCCAATAGCTGACTTGATCGTCGGAGTGCAAACGGCCGCGAGGGCGCCATTTGTCTCTCTGTTTCAGGTGCTCACGACGGAGGAAGGAGAACGTTGGAACATAAGCGAAGAGGCTCTTGAAGCGCAGTTCGTAGATACACACGAAGGTGAGTAATACATAATTATGTATTAATGTTTTTTCCATATATTTTTAAATATTCTTAACCATTACAAAGTTTCTTATAGGACAGTTTTGGGTATAGAAGGGCCCAATTTGACTCAGGCCCAAAACTCTGTGACTTTAGCGATTAAAAAACCCTAATCATTTTCTCACACAGCCATTTTAATGCCACCTCCTCCCAGAATTCCAATCATCTTCTCTTCTCTAAAAAACCTTCTGCAACCGTAGACAAGAGCGTAAGTCGTCAAAATAGGGGTCAAACCAACTGCAGACTACGCCACGCCACCAAAGATGGTCACAAAATACTGCCGGAGATGGCTGGAAGAGATGTGAGAGTGAGGTGTCAAATCAAGAGATAGGCGACACATTAGAAAAAAATAGAATAGATGCCCTATCCCAGCTGCTATTTGGGTTACCACAGCAATGACCTTGAACTACACAACTATGAATGGCTTGTAAGGTGAGGATTGTCTCCACTTATATACTGTATATTAGTTTTATCTCTAGTCGATGTGAGATCTTCAATACACCCTCTCATGCCGAAGCATAGACATCTTGTGCGTGGGACTAGATATGTGTGGATGATCTGTTAATGGTTAGATACCATATTATTATGTTTATGCCTAACTCAACCTCACAAAATCAACTTATAAGATGAGGATTGTCTTATATACAATAAATTAGTCTTATATCTAGTCGATGTGGGATCTCCAACAATGTACAACCCTGCTTATTTGTATTTTAAATAAATTCTAAATTATTCATAAATGATTCTTATCCAAAACTCCATTCTATGAGATTATTTTGCACTACGGCTGGAAAAAGAAAACTTTCTTTCTCTATCAGGTACTTCGTTAAACAATAATTTTTCTTGAATTTGATCATACCTCTGGTGGCTCCCCTAGATTATCACCCATTTCCTCAATCACTTCCGCTGCCAAGTTGTCATCAACCACATCCCGTCGCCGCTGCATGTGCCGAGTTTGGATTAAGGTATGGAAATGTTGATCAACAGCTTCTTCGAGAATATTGTCAAGCATATTTTTATCAAAGAAGTAGGGAGTATACCTGATTGAACAAAGAGAAATAATGTAAGCATAATATATTCAGTTCCCTGCTTTGGTAGAAACATTTTTTTATCTGAAGAGTTTTGTATCAATGAAATAGAAAGGGATAAATAATTGAGAGTAAGCACAAAACCTAACACAAATAGCATATCACAAACTACTATCAGCAAGGATGAAAAACTGACCAAAATAATCCCAAAAGAAATCATATATTAAAGCTTTCCATGTACAATTGGAAAAGAAACAAGTAGAGAGATTCATGTTGAATTACTTACTTTAATAAAAAAAAAGAGGTATCCATCCATTGAAAAGCCAAAATAATTATTTGTTTGACTTTAAATTTCAAATCAAAAAGATAATAAGTTGTGGTAAAAAACTATAGTTCACATGAAACAAGGAAGAAGCAGAGAAACACACACCATTTAATCCCATCTGTAGTTGCTATTGCAATATCTAAGTTCTCGGCACTAAACACAGGAACCCCATCAACCTTTTTCCTGATACCATGCTGTGATATTGCCTTCAGCAGTTTATTGGCTGCCTTGACCTAATGGGGATGCATTTATTATCAATACAGACAGTGAACAAAACTGGAAGATATGCAACAATGAAAAACTAATAATACCTGCTTCTCATTTGGAACAAACTGGAACAAGTGAGGTTTTTCCTGCATGAAGTGTAATGTACCATTTTATAAATTAAGCAAAAAATATAAAAGTAAGAAAGAACATTAACATATCAAATTCCATAATTAGGAACATAAATCTGCATGCATCGATATGTCTAAACAACCTCATTACATAGAACCTTCACTGGGCATGCTTAAATCAACACAACTACATTTAATTGAAAATGTCAACACTACCTTGAAATGTTCATAAGCCAGGTCAAGACGACAGGCACCCACTACACCGCTTGGAATATTCAGCTTTTTGACATATGAAACTAATGCCATTTAAAAGGTCAGTAATAAGTGAAAAAATAATTATTGATTAGATATTATCATTAACCAAACTAATGATGATAATAGAGTCAATTCATGGACGAGCAGGGAGCTAACACTGATAAATTGGAACATAGATAAAAATACAAAATATATTCTATGTTCCGGGAATATATTACTCATCATGAGATCTCTATCTGACACCGTAGGCCAGTATATTTGCATTGCGGGTAGCTATATGCATGGAAAAATCCTTTAGGATTCTTGGGGCATGTTCACTCAGTTTATTAGTTCCTTCCTTCACTTTGGAACAGTTTTTGTTGGCTTCATAAAAAGGTATGGTAAAATAAGGAAGATAAGACTTAATTAATGGCAGCAAGTAGTATATGAAACCCTTTGATGCACGTGATTAGACCCAAATGCTTGCATCGTTGAAGGTGCCAATCTGCCACTTGCTTTTTGGCTTTTATTTGGTGTGTAGCACATGGCCACTTTAATTTTAGTTGCCATCTTTCAGATATCCATAGATTGGACAGCCTTGTTGCTTTCTTGAGTCTTTATTTTTTTCCTTGTATCAGTTTTTCATATCCTGTATCTTATTCCTCCCTACCTTTAGGTTACTCAATCCACTCTAGCAAAATGTTTTTTTTTCTATTTAAAATACTGATGAACATTCAAAGGCTAGCAAAATTAATCGGCCTTGATACGAGTTAGAGGACACAATGCTATTTATGTACCATCATAAACATAAATTTCATCAAGTTTTATAGAAAAAACTAGATAGGAATATTGATCAAAACAACCTTGAAGCAAATGATAAGAAAGAAATGGATTGGTAAGAGGCTACAACATACAATAATACATAGAGAAAAGCAGAATATTTATATATCTAACCTGCATCTCCTAGATCAATAAAAAAGCGAAATACAGGGCCATTCCTCTCACTCTTGGTGATAGCTGCAAAGATTTTTTTCAGCCACTCAGGGCTTCTGCAGGTGATATATAATAGGTGAGAATTCATATTTCCAGAAAAAATAAGGAACGCATAAGCTTAATCTATATGACTAACAATTTCAACCAAGCCATCTTTATCTTAGCTGAAAATTCCTTTCAATGTTCACCAATCTATAATCAGCAACTCCTAAGCTTCTTCGAAGCCACTGCAAGATGGCCCCACGTTTGCTACACAAGTAAGAGATTATCTCACTGGCATCTCATATTAAATCTTAGCATCTCATTCCGATAGTAAGATCACTAAGAGCAACCAAACTCAAGCCTCACATATGATATGGTTGTGTTGGTTAAATACTTTAATTAAACCCTTATTAAGCATGTGTCATAAGACTTACATTATAAATACTAAGCTTCAGAGTGGACACAATTATACTGTGCTAAAACACAAATTCAAACAGGCATCTAGAGAGCTTATTGAAATATGCTGGTGCACATAACATTTTATTTTCATTAGCTTTCTTTTCACAAATACGTACGCCGCAAGATAAGCTTAAATAAGTTCTTCTAAATACTTATACAAGTCCTAGACAGTTTTTATTTGAAAAAAAGTTCTCTAGTTTTATTTTTTGTTTCATCTTTTATTATAAAAATGCTACTTTTTGTTCACTTTATCTTCTGTGTTCAAATGTTTCATTTTTTGTATTGGCTAATTATATTCACATAATCACTTTATCATCCATCTCATTCCACTTCATTTTCTTCCCACCACTCATCCACTCTCATCACATCACTTGTCACGTTTTTCACTTTCTCTCTCAAACCTTTCATATTTTTGTCTGTCTCTCTCTTCCTAGTTCCTACCACTCAAATCCACCCCAAAATCGATTTAACATTTAAATTTCTCCTGTCGCAAACAAAATGAAAGATGCCATTCTAGTAATTCAAATTCAAAATGAAAACACAAAACGAAATTTAAAAAAAAAAAATCACGGGAACCCTTACTTTCAGGAACTAAAAATCCCTATTTCTATTCATCTTGAACTAATTCAAATGAACAAAAAAACAATACAATTCCAAGGGAGGAACCTTTTCGAAATGAAGGGAATGTCGAAGTGCGTAGAAACGGCCATGAGGCCCGTCCCGGAGAGGTCACACATGCTGAACACCTGCCCGACGAAGGCGGGCCCCCCGCCGCCGCCCTTCCCATTGACGCCCAGCCGCGCGACGCGCACCGACTTCGCGGCGGGGCGCGCGGGCTCGGAGGCGGTCGCGGCGGAGTCTAGGGCGTTGGAGGCGGAGAGCGGCGGCGCGAAGAAGAGAGGGAGAGAAAGTGAAGAGGGCGGGTGCGGAAGCGTCAGAGATGGAGGGTTTGGGGGGTTGAAGAGAGAGGCGAAGTTGGATGCGGTGGATTGGAGGAAGGTGGCGATGTGGTTGTTGTGGTGGCGGCGACGGCGGTGAGGCTCTGACGGAAGAGCCATGCAGTGAGCATCGACGGATGAAGTGTGGCTTTTGAGGTGAGGCAGTGACGGAGGGAGACTGTTCAGGATTCTGTTATTTTCAAAGGAACATGAGTTCACGCTAATTTCACCTTTTTTTTATTACCAATCACTTGGAAAATAAAACCTATCATATAAACAAAATATTATATATATAACAAATAATTTTGAAATATAGAAACTAAAAGACAAAAGTTGTACCTTATTCAAATTAAATAAGCAATTAAGATAATAATAATATTTGAATGGAAAGATAAATCTATTTAATTAAATATATCAGTTTTTATCTTTAGAAAAATAGAAATTTGGTTTATTAAAAAACTTTTTCAATTTTGATAGAGTGACTTATTTAAATAAACAGATAATATTATTTGTATATATTTCAATTCAAAGTTAAATCACCTCAAATAAGAATATTCAAATTGAGTCTTCTGGTGCTTATAATAAGGGATGTATTTTATATTATATGATATTCTTTGAATTTTAACCAATATATTTAATGGTTAAAGTTTATAAGTTAGTATCACAATTTATTATTGATTTAGATCTTGTAACTTTCTTTTAATGTTTAAGAGATTTTATAACCAACTTTAGACCAACTACATTATACCAACAACAAATAAAGTAAATACTATTATTATTTTAATGAATTTTGTTATAATATTTTGGCTCAAAGTTAAATCATCTCAAATAAAAGCATTCAAATTGAATTTTCTACTCATAATAAGGGATACATTTTATATAATACAATATCATCTTAATTTTAATTAATATTATTTAATAGTTAAAGTTTATAAATTAGTATATACTCATTTATTTTTATTAAGATTTTGTATTTTTTTAATATTTAATAGGTCTTATAACTGATTTTAAATAAATTATATTAGACTTACAATAAATAAAGTGCACATTATTATATTAATCAATTTTTTCTTAATATAGTATATATCATACATTAATTATACTTTTAAGTGTTAAATGAGTTAGTAATAATCACGTCAGAAGACAATTTAAAAGTTAATTGAATGATTTTTTTTAAACTTAAGTATTTTGTTGTAAGATATGTTTTTAAATAAGTTATCATGTATTTTTTTTAAAATGTCATTAGATTATACTTTAAAAAAATGTTAATTTCATATAAACAAAACTCAAGTTTTATAAAATTCCAAACAAAGAAAAAGCTTAGTAAGGCTGATATGAAAATTAATTTTTGTGATTGAGCTATTGAACTTAATAGTAAGAAGGAATGGATTTTCATCATCTTTATAATTTTTGTTTGGCCAGATATAATTTTTGGTTGGAAGTTTGCAACCAAAATATAATTTCTTGTGCTTTAAAAAAAATAACTATTTTTATATGGAGATTTTTTGGTGTTCAATAAAGACATAGTCCATGTTTTATAATTATGATAAGAAAAATGTTAGTTTGATAATGGTAAATTAAAAGATAACAATGTGATTTTATCAATACAATTTAAAAATTATTATTTTTTAATTGTAATATAATGTAGGGTAGTTAATATATTATATCTCTTTTAATAATAATATGATAGTGGCTATTAAAAAGAGAGTTAGATGAAATATGGGGTGGTGAAAAATAATGATTGGGAAACATATTGGCTGAGAGATACTAGAAATTGATTATCTAATGGATGTTATTCTATATTATGTATATCATGCACCAAGTGAATGGAGGATAATTTGATCGATCTAAAGCTATGAGGTTCGGACATCGTCTCTATTGAACATATGTATTGGATATCAACACTCATAAGACACATATTGATAAAGTGTCTAATTAAAAAAAATATTTGTTGAATTTCTTACAATTCTACGAATCTAACATAATTTTGAAAATAAGAAATATACATTAATTTTTTAAAAACTTAAACTTATTATATAAATTTTTATTATGACTATAAAAATAAGTAATGTTCTTGTTGGTTGACTCTGTTGTCTTCGTACGTCTACGACGATCACACGCCCAATTGTCTTTGCCTTCATTCATGCCTTCCTTCAATCTAACACTTGAAATCACAAAGACAAAGGGCGTCCTAGAGGCCGTTTGCATTCCAACGCTTAAATCAGTATAGGGCTAGGAAACAACGAAAGTAAGTTGTAAAAAGCTCTTTGTGTAAACTGTGTGTATTAGCGTAAAAGTTGCGTAAGAAATTGTGTATGAAAATAGCGTACCTTCTTAGGTTTGTTACTACCTTTTATATACTCTAGGGTTTCTACGGTTTTCGCTAACCGCAATTAGGGTTACTGAGGGTGTGCCGTAGCGCCGCTATCACCCACTCTTAGGTCAATCTAGCGCGTAAGGCTCCCTTATTGGAGTGCAACCTCTTTCGGAATGACCACCTGGGTACCAACTCGTGCACCTAATCTCTGGGGTCATCCGTCCTGGGAGTGCCCTAGTTGTTCATGTGTCATGCATGCAGCTCACCCCTGGAACGTGACCCTCACGGGTCGTATCTCTCCCAGTGGCTCTTTACTTGTGTTACGCCTGAGCACGTCATCCATACTGCACGCATGGACCTCTCGTGATCTAGGCTTCTCCCTAACTGATAATTGACGTGTTGTCTGGGATCCATCTCTCGTGGCCTAACTTTGCTGTTTGAGTCATCGATGTTCGACGTCTCATCGCCAAGGACACCTCAGTACATTCTGGTGATCGACGTTTGACCACTCCTCGGCGCCTTGGCCCACGTGCCTTGCGAGACACCGACCCACGCCGCTCGTGGGACCCTGCTTACGTGCCCCATCATCATTATTAGCGGTCAACAACGTCCAAGGACTGGTCGGTACAATTAACAAATTCTTTTGAATCAACCATGAAAAATATTTTTCTGCTACAAAATAAAAATTAACACAGATAAATCTTTATTATTAATTTATATAATTTTATAATACGTAGATTCATCTATTTGTGTCATATATATTTTAGAGATTAATACGAGCTATATAAATTTAAAGTCTCTTAAACTTTTATAATGACACACCACTTTTTTTATTTATTTTAAACAACTCAATCAATGTTGGATTACAGCATGTTTCTTTCCGACGTCAAAATCTTTTATAGTAATTTTTATTTAATGTGTATGTTAAAATAACACTGTTGCTCAGAGGATACTTAAAGGTTGGTTTTAAGAACATTGTTTTATTTTATTCCCTTTTATGATTTTTTTTTTTATATTTTAGGGTAATAAAATGATATAACTATTTCCTTTTTAGGAAAATACTTATTGTTACTTTTATTTTGATGTAAAATTATCACAAAATAAAGTCTAAAATAACTTTCTACATATTAAACTTTTAAACTAGTAAAGTAGAGTTTTAAGTAAAGCTAGACCCAAACTATTTTAAACTAATTGTACAAAAACTTCAAATTGGGTCTATTTTAAATTTTATTTTTTTTTTAAAAAAACTAATTTTGAAAAACTTAATTAATTATTGCTTCTGAAATTTTTGAAACTTTTAGCTAAATATCACCTTAGCATAATCTTAGTTTTTTTTCTTCTAAGATTGACTTTGTATAAATTATATTAAATACTTACTCATTTTATTTTTTATTTTTTTATATTCAGGTAAAAAGCAATAATAGTGTTTTATTTTCTAAATTTAAAAGAGAGAGAAAATACCTTGCGATATGTTTTCATTTCGGTTGTAGAACTGCGTTTAATATAAATAAAAATATTTTTCCTCAAATTTTGATTTTGTAATATAAAAAATAATACAATGTTTATTTGTTGGAGAATTTATTAAAATGATTTTATCAATTAAATTGTATTACTACGTAAAATAAAATATTTTATGTAAAGAAATTGTTTTTATGTTTTCTTTATATATAATAAATGATGAAAGTTATTTTGAATTGGATTATTTTTAGTTTTGGTCCTCGGTATTATTATTCTGTAACTTTACTTTTCTCTATCCTAACAAAGTGAATTAGATTTTTTTAAATCACAATTATGTAATTTGATATCTGTGTTTAGTTGAATATTTAATACATTTATTAACATAATTAGAGATTATTATGACTTTTCAATAATGAATTGATTTATAAGTTTTTTTGACTTGATTAACTAACTTAATAAAGTCATGTCATCACCATATAATTAAAATCCACAAATGTTTTCTTTGACAAAGTGGAAATAAATAGAAGAAAGGAAAGAAAAAAACAAAGAATTGTAAGAAATGAGTGAAAATATTTTATTATGATAAATAAAGAAAGTAAAAAAAGAGAAATTAAAACAAAAAAAACAGTGATTATTATTATTATTATTATTATTTCATAGTTAATATTTAATAAAGAACATATTGGAGAATCAAAATTGGTCTAATATGATATTTGGATGACAGTACACAACTAAATTCAAATATCTGCTAGAAATCAAAAGCAGAAGTTAATCTTTAAATCATCAAACTTCCACCAAAAGAAAAACTTATTTTTATGGGTGAAAAGGAAAAAAAACTTTAATAAGAGTAAGTAGAAAAAAAAAAGTGGAAAAGAAAAACAGATAGTGTAAATATGCATGTTGTAGCAATGGAGTATGATTGACTATGTTGTCACTTACTTGCTTTTAGCTCAAAGCCCCCAAAAAATATTACAAATGGCCTTGTTTTAAATAAGAAAAATGTCTGGATGAACTTCTTCATAGCCCAACAACTAAAGTACCATGAAAATCACACATTAAGATTTCACAACAAATATCACGTGACATATCGTTGGACATGATGCATAGTAGAGTATGGGGACAAACTTAGAGCATTATAGACAAGGAAAATTGATCTAAGGTGGACAAATTTATGCAACCAATAGTCCAAGGCTACCATGCCATCATGCCATGCAGTAGTCTGGATTTTGAAAATGTTATCCATAAATCAGAACTTGAATAATATACATATGAGCAACAGTATAACATCAGCCTGCATAATAGTCTTATCAAAGTCTCTTTAATGCAGAAAAAGTCACCCAATCTCGATATAAAGTCATGCATCTGGGAAATTTTCAAGTCATTGCACCCACTTCTAATTATGCACTGATACTGGCTTGGTAGATCCTCCACTCTTTGGCTTCTTGATTGCAGGATGTCTGAATTGTTTGATTGCAGGCTTGTTAAATGATGAATTTGTCATCCTCAAATGAAATGGCCATTAGCAGATTCTCAATCTCACATTGTGAAAATTTTAAAAACATGAATTTCTTGTTCTACTTCTACAGTGTCTTCATTCTAACCTTCGAACAACTTGTAGCAGATGGACATGGAAACAACGATTCCAACTAATGACATTAACTGCCAACAGAGTCACCTGATAGATATGTTATATCATCTTTCTCCCATTAGACATCTAAAATAGGTTCCATAATGTCATATGAACTGTCTGAAATTTGTTCAAGTTCCATGGATGTTAAATCAGCATCCTGCCTGAGTTGCTCGTCATCAATTATCCCTGAAGTCTCTTCAGATATATAATTCTCGTTTATGTCTGAAATTTGTTCAAGTTCCATGGATGTTCCATCATTATCCTGTTCGAGTTGCTGGTCATCAATCATCTCCGAAGTCTCTTCAGAAGATCTATAATTGTTGTTTAAGTCTGAGTCTGGTTCAACATTCTCAAGCCTTTTTGTCCATGTGTTGACCTGTGTAGATTGAGATTGCACTTTGACTTTTATACGCTTTCCTCTGCTGTATCTATATTCCCATTGTGGTGGTGGATATTTTGCATGTAACTTATGGTATTTGTCTAGCATACCCAGCTCTTTAAAGGCTTCTCCAACCATTGCGACAGTAGAAACACTAGGTCGCATAGCAAGCTCCTCAATGTCTGCAAATATCTACAGGAGAAATCAAGAAGTGAATATCCATGACGCGTTAAGTCTGAAGTAACTTCAAATAAAGTATCTTCCACTCATATTAATATAGGGACATGTTAAGTTGACAACTATTACTCAGTAATGTTACTGAGTAAATAGTTGAAATTGATAGAGTTGAAAATCATAATACCTCAAACATCTTCTCATGCATGCCCTTCTTACGGTAGACAGATATCATTTTATCGAAAAATCTACGAGGCAAACTTTCCATATATTGCATTAATAACTTTGTCCAAAGCTCTTCAGCTTCATCAAGTCGATCATCATTTACTAAAGCATTAATTAATGTAAAATAGCTTCCCATTGTCTTTCCTTGACCTTTGCTTAACATCCATTTTGTTACCTACAGTACCATTCAAAGAATAGGGAAACAAACAAGAATAAATAAATAAATAACATCAGAAAAACATACTAATTTCGGGCTGAACATCTATTTTTAGGGATATCAAAAGCAATGGGTCAGTGCAACTTTAGAGAAAGAAAGAAAGCATACAAAATAATGTTGCATTACTATTTTAGAAGTACCTGTATTACACGCTTCCACTCTTGTTCGAATTCTAGGGTCTTGAGCGCCTTTTTTACTGTAATTAAAGGGAATTCTAATTCCCAAGCAACATAGGAATCAAGAGCTCCATAAACTTCTTCTTTGACATTTGACAGTTCCTTAATCTGTATAAGACATAGAGAAAATACTTTTTCAGAAACACAAAGCAACCAAGAAAAATAAGTACAAAAGTTTCCAAATTAAATGAGAAGGCCACAACTTCCCAGAGAAAACAAAAATGAAGCTTAAATTAACAACAGAAATGAATATATGGTGTTGATAATCAAATAATATCATTCTGAATCTATTGTAATAAATTTGGTTTATAGCCATGAATATCTCATATAGGGGAAACACAATATCCTATGATCTAATCATATGTAATGAATGCAATAAGCCTATACAATCATGCATCCATGGAGCATTCTGACATGTGGATTTATGCTCAATATGCCTCCATTTTCTCTCTTGTAACATGGTATCAATGCAGCAACATTCTCTGTGACTTATTTTACTATTTTGCTGAGTTCCCTTAAACAAAGCAAATTGGAACGCTAATTAGTCAACCTAATTTTGTGGAAGAATAAGAAACAAAATGTCGTAGTATGATAAAGTGTTGAAGCATAATATAGAGTCATGCATCAGTAACACATGAGATCTTATAGATGAAATAGCTGCTCAAAGAACTCAAGTTCGAAGATACTAGTCTGATGACACTCATTTGTGGTAGTCAAGTTGGTCTTCATATTGCTTCAAATCTAGTATGTCATGAGGACCAAACATATTGAACTTAATTCTTATTTCATCATAGAAAAAGATAAAGTAAAGGGATATTACGGCAAGATTTGTCAACTCTACTGACCAATGGACAAATGTCTTTACTAAATTCCTAAGAGGACGATTGATTATATTTGTAACAAGTTGGGATACATAAATGATGTATACATTTCAACTCAAAGGGGATGTTGGGAATCAAATCATCATATTTTAAATCTTATTGTAATAAATTAAGTTTATAGGCATGAATATCTCATTTAGGGGAAATAAAATACCCTCTCATCATGTGTATCAAATGGAATAAGTCTTTATAATAATGCTTCTATGGTGTATTCTAACAGTTTTATGCTGAATGTCCTATATTTTCTCTCTTGTAATAAAGGAAATGACATATGAAAGGACTTACAGACTTAACAAGCTTCTCAGACTTGGAAATGGTCCCAATTTTTTTATTAGTCTTCCAAACTCTGGGATACCTTGGTCTTGGACCTTTTGCAGCACATACCTGATATTAAAAAAAAAACTGAGATGAGTTCACTCACTCTTTCATTTCCTAGAGCCAAAACGTCTGATGTTAAAAGTATGCAATCTTGCAAATTTTGGTTTCCAGAAATTAATAATCATAGTTCTTTGGATCTTACCACAGTGCCTCGTGTACTTGCTGGTATTTTAATGATTTCAAATGTCTTAGCAATAAGTAGAGGAGAATCTGTCAGTGCAAGCATCTTGAGAACCCGAATAACTCTAAAATAAAATAGAAGACAGAACATCATGAGGACATAAACAATTTCTAGGACTTACAAATAGTACAGAGTTAATTTTGTTAGCATATAAGTTATTTTTGCCTTAAAAAATGATTGACTGCATGTTTGGTGTCAATGAGAAACTTTTGCCAAACCAACAAATGTTAAACAGAAAAACTGTTTTCATACTAATCATCACAGAGACAAAGCAATTTAGTCAGTTTCTGATTCCAATTTTTGCTTTTAGCAGATTCTTCATATTCCAGCTTCAGTGTAGCACAACATAAATAGTAGATTAAGTGACAGCTAGCCTGATACATAAAAACAACATGATTGCAAGAATGGTTATGCTTTAAGGGAGGGACTTGGCGAGAATGGGAGTTCAATTTTATCTTAGATTTTTGTGAATAACAAGATATTAAGCATTGTGGATATTCACAAAATAAAATAAGGGATTATCAAGATTGCAAGGGAAGCTTCAGGCATAAAAGTAAGGGATAACCATTCAAAATACCAAATTGTTACCTTTAAATGCATTACAATATAGAAAAAAACAAAGGAAATATTTAAAAAAAGAGTCTTGTTTTTTCTTTTATTTTTTATAAATCCATTCCCAAGCATCATTCACACATAAGGAACATGTTTTTCTATGAACTACATCATTTCATTTTGTTTTAGACATTAAAAGCTGCTATGAGTTTCAAATTGACGATTAATTAGCTAAGAGGGAAAACAAATCAATGAAGAACTTAATAATTCCAAGTAACGAGCTTAAATCCTCGCATTTTTGTCATCTTAATCATTCTTTTCAACCACAACCACTCAACAGCCATCGTTACAGCATGCAATTGCACTGAGAAATTAAATTTAAGAGAGACAAGAAAATAAACTAACCACGGCTTGATACACTTGAGCACAGTGTTGTGGAAGTCGGAACTCAGCGTTTAGAACTCTTACTCTTTTCCACCATTTCAGAGAGAGAAACAATATTCTAACTGTAACCGAAGAACAACGAACATGAAATACCGCTAAGGTGTTTGGGATGGATATTTTTTATTGCTCGACGCGAAACGACGGCGTTGTGTTCCTGTAAGGTAGGGCTGTGGTGTCACGTGCGTGTACTCGGGTCGGGTCAGATACGTTAAATAGGGTTATCAAACTTGCGGGTCAACCCGTTCGAGTTTACGAGTCAATTGGAGCTTGGCAAGTGAAACTTGAGTGAACTCGTTTTTTTTGAAAACTCGGTGTAGACTCGGACAAACTTGTTAAACTCGGTGTAAACTCGCGAGTTCGAGGTCGAGTCAACTGAGAAAAATTCAAAATCGATTGAGATGTTCGTCGTCATAACACACCGCGTCGTGCCATGTTGGTTGTGAGTTCGTGGGTTAATTGGGGGAAAGGTTAGATTTAGGATTAAGTTATCACAAACACTAACAACGGACAAGGATAAATTATATAATTATGAATTATATAAATTGACAATAAATATTTATGTGCACAAGTATGTTTCAAATTATTTTTTTTGGAGCAGAAAGATGTTTTTTTATGACTGTTCACAAGGATTTGTTTCTTATTTTTATAATCATAATGACAATTTATACAATAAAATTTGAACTTTTAGAAAATTAATATATTTTTTTTTTAAAAATTGTGTTAGAATTCTATTAGAATTATCAGAAATCTAACAAATACTTTTTGAATTAGACACTTCACGGATATGTGTCCTATAGGTGTCATACGAGTGTCGGTATCGAACACCGATACGCCATTTAAGAAAAGTGTCTAAGATTCATAGATTGAGAGTGATTTTTTGGTTAGGTTTAGAATTTTTAACCCGATTGGGTTGGGTTATGTTTTTTTAAGGGTTGAGTTATTTTTAAGTTGGGTTGGAAAAATTTAAGCTGATTGGGGTGGGTTATTTTTAAGCAGATTGGGTTACTTTTTCCTATGCGTTGGAATAAAATCGGATCGGATCGACCCGCAAAAGTAGGACTCGTGACCAGGCGTAGAAACCTTACAATGGTTTAGTCCGTAGCTGATCATCAGGAACCGTAGCAAAAAACAAAGCCTCATCTTCTAGTTCAAATCACTATGGATCTCTCATAATATTCTCTGCCAACCAAAAACCACGCCAATAAAAAATATACTATGATGATAATCGAGCCTCCCATCGCCGCCCGCTTCCACGCCGGAGCCACCGCGCTACCTCGTACTCTCTCTTAACTGTTCAATCTCTCTCTCTCTCTGTTTTTTCTTCCAATTGTTTGGTTATGTTTTTCGAATGCTTTCGCTGACTCACCTTAGCGGTTGATTTCGATTAACGGAATGTGATGTTGGAGATAAAACGGCGGCGTTTGCAGTGTTTCGGAGTTCTGATGGAGTAACAGTAGTTGTTATTAATTCGCTCGTTGAATTTTTTTGGCTGATATTCTTTCTTTCAAGTGTTTGGTTCTGTTTTTCGAATGCTTTCTGTGACTCACTTTAGCTTTGATTTTGACACGTTGAGTATGATGCTGTGAGATGTTTTAATTAAAAACGGCGGTGTTTGCAGTGCGAATGGAGTAATAGTAGTTATTATGTATTCGCTGATTCAGTTGCTCTTTTTGGTAGATAATAACCGTTCAATGTGGAGTGCTGATGATGTGAACGGTGTGCGTTGTGTTGCGTCGTGCCGGCTCGCATGGAGCTGCGGTTTCGATGTGTCTCGGTATGCCGATTTTGTATTTATTTATGACGTAGAGAAGTGTGTTTGATGATTGTGGAGTGTAATTGTGGGAATTAGTTAAGTAGTTTTTTGTGGTTACAAAAGTAATGGATAATCGTGGAAGGATGCTGCTAAAGTGGAGACCTCAAATGAATTTAACTAGAATACTTCCAATCATGGATTTTGTATAATTGAAAATTGTTGATTTCTGTGATAGTGACTTTTGTAATAGGTACTTTAAATGTTGTATTAAAGATGATTTCTTATTGGTTGACGATGAAAAATATTTACAATAGTGAATTATTAAACTTGACCGCCAAAACTCTTTGGAATGAAGCTCAATGAGATCTAGAGATAATGTGTTCACCCATTTCCACATTTGATGCTGAATGATATGTCAAGTCAAGTATTAATATTCAGTTGGATGAACTGCTGGCCATAAATCTAAAAGAAGCTATAATGTAGTTTTCATTAGAAAGGGTGCATGTCTTGAAGCAATGTCAGTTGCAGTTCCCTAAAGCAGCATACTTTCAAAACTTATATTTTTCTTTAATCTGGCAGTGGAAAAGTGTGTTGATGAATTCAGAAACGTCTTGTTTTATCTGTGAAGCTTATTTTGAAAATTTTGGCTAACTTTCATGCCCAGAAATACCAAACGTTTCTCAGAAAATGTATAATAAATTAATATAATTACACAGGGTAAGAAGTAAAATATACACAGGCACTCCATTCACAAGAAGAAACAAACTTCTAAAGAATAGAATTAGGGCATCACAAGAGCATCTGGGCTCAGCTCAGGATCCTGTAAAGAAAAATGAGAAGTCATCCTATCATCCATTTGAAGAACTTGCGGTGTCGTCATCAGAGAGTACTGAAGATGCAACACTTACCGCTGCAGAAACAAGCAGAACAATTATTGAGGTACTCAGTTGTATTAATTTTGCTAATCAACAATGTAACCTCATTTAGATTTTCTCATTTTAGTGCTAAATTGCGCAACAGAGAAAGAATAGCTTTCTTTCTGGATTAAACAATTGCTAGAAAATGCCCTTATGTTCCAAAATCTGTAGTGTTCATATATGAAGAAATTAATGATGGTAGAAGTAGATGTCAAAACAAATAGCTAGTGTCCCCCTTTCTTTTAAAAAAATGTTCTGTTCTCTTCAGTAGGTTTGATTTAGCATTACTTGTTTTTCAAAATGTATATAAAATTTGAAAATAAGGAAGACAATTTTATTTTTAGGTTGATATTTGGGTATGTAGTTAGTTACCAGATAAAATAAGAGAATTAATTTTCTTTTGTGTGGTATTATTCTTTTTTTGGACCCAGGTGTTAATTGAACTATTGGAAAGAACCCTACCATAATTTTTTTCTTTCTGTTTTGTTTTGACTCAAGGTAAGTATAGAAGTTGACAAGGTTTCTTGCAATCCTACTGAATAATAGCTAGAAATTTATATATGAAAAAAATATTAATTAAAATTTTGTTGGGTTTGCCAACTATAAGTCAAAAATAATCGACTAAGTTTCTTTTTAATAAAATTATCAAAGTTATAGAAGTTTATTTAAAAGAATTATTGAACTCATCATTCCTGAATTTATCTTTGAAAGTTTAATGCCAAAACTATGAAAATATTCTATTCTATTAAATATTTTTATTGTAGAAGAAATTGTTTGGTAGTAACAAACTGTGAGCCTTGGATCCTTTATCCCTAGGCTTAACTCATTCAGCAAAAACTCTGAACTGGAGGGAAGAATCTTATCAGTTGCATTTATTCTTATTATCACAATTAATGATTGCGGTATATCATTTTTAGGTTAACAGCAAAGCAACACTGATGTTCTCAAGTTTGATTAGTGATGAATTTCATGAAAATATTATTTGGCCAGATTTGCCTTATTTGACTGATGAGCATGGAAGTAAGTGACGGCTACATGATTGTCATTTATTATGTATTAATTATCTTGGGCTTGGGAAGCTTAATCTACTTAATTAAATTCTGTAAGCATTGCAGATATATACTTCCAAGTGAAGAACGGTGAAGATGTCCTGCAGTCCCTAACAACAGAAAATAATTTTGTGGTATGGCCTTGCCTAACATTTTAGATAATGCCCTGGAATATTGTTTTTTCAAATAGTTACAGTCAGCTTAACATTAAGTGTTCTGGCATGCAGTTTATGTAGACATCTATTTAATGGAAAGCTTTATTTTGCTTGAATTTGAGTTCCTGATTTTTTTGAATTACATTTTATGCACTAGAAATTACTAAAATTTCCTGCATTTTCTTGGTGATCATTCTATATCGTTGAAAATGTAATTTGTGAACTTTTGGGCTTCAACAATCTCTTTATATTCTACACTACTTGCTTTTTGTGTTTCATTATACTATTTGAAGCACAAACAATCAATCCCTTTGCATAATTTGTGTGCTACTTTTTCATCTCACTTTCATCTTTCATTCGAGTCTCCTTTTCTGTTGCATAATTGCAAAGTTTGTGTCTCATGATAAGTTATAATGTTTGGTTTATGGATTGTTTGTTCTGCATCTTGTAGCAAGTCATTGTTGGTATTGATTCCATGGAAATGATCTCCGAGATGGACTTATCTGGTCCTTCAGAAATTGACTTTGGGTTTGAAGAAATTGATGATGAAGACACAGATGATTTAGACGAAAGCGATGAAGAGGATGAAGATGAAAATGAGAATGAAGATTATGATTCGGTCTGAATTTTTTTATATCACTTTGAGGCTTATATTCATTTTTGAGCTATAAACACCATCAATAGGAAAGAGTATTCATTATTTGTATATTATTGTTTGCAGGAATGGGTGGCTGCTTTTACAGATGATGATGAGCAAGATGATGATGAAACACTTGCAGACTGGGCAAAATTGGAGACCATGCAAGCTTCTCATCCGATGTACTTTGCCAAAAAGTTGGCTGAGGTAGATATTGATGTTAACATGTTGATTATATAATGCCTTTTTATGACCTAGTTTGTGGCTTTAAGAGACCTCATTCTAAAATCCTTTATATCATAAATTTCCCTGGTTTTATGTTATCAATTGGCTTCATTATTATTATAGATTGCTTCAGATGATCCTGTTGATTGGATGGAGCAGCCTCCGGCTTGTGTGGCTATCCAAGGGGTTATAAGAGCTGCTTTTGTTGAAGAACATTCCACAATACAGAAGCACCTATCTGCTGGTCAATCCAGTGACACCGACATAAGTAAATCCATAGAAAGTAATGGGGAAATTGGTGCGATTAATGGTCATGTGCTTGATTCAGGATCTTCTGGAGATGATGAGTCACAGCAGGTGGAAAACAATGGGAATAGTATTGTCCCCATTAGTGAAGCTCCATTTTACAAATTGGAGATGATTAAAATTCAAGTGTTTTCTGCACAAGGGCAACCTGTAAGTTTACTGACTTTTATGTTTTCTTGTGATTGTTTAGACACAACTACTATGAATTCATGCACTAGATCATTCATCTTGTTCATATTAACCGATCCTGGTGCCTTACCACACAATTTGCTACCTTAACCAAGTTAAGTAATATGGAATGTTTTACTGAAAACGGTAAAATACCGAAAAAAGCAACATGTACAATAATTTATAGATATTGACCTTAAATTTGGCACAATTGGTATTTTTTTTCTGGAACAACCTCAGTATGATAAGTGGTGTCTCATCAGAATTGATTAATTTGTACTTATACTTCTAGTGAATGCACAGCAGAATAGCTATAAATTGATGGAGGCACGAGCAGATAAAGAAGAGCATAGATAATATCAAGATATATCTACCAGAGTTTGTTTCCCGTGTTCTATAGTGTGAAGTTAGGAAATTGTAATTTCACTAACTTGTTAGAAACTTAAAATTGTTAAACAAATAGCATTTGAGGAAAAGAAATCCCATGTAGTGGCTTAGTGGAAGAAGTAATACAAGATTGTCTATCTCAAGTTATTTTTTTGGTCCATAGACATGGTCAACTAGTGTCTCAAGGCTTTTTAGACTTGTCTGGTTCAGCCGAGAGGTAAGTAAAGTCTGACCAAGAATTGTTTCCGTCAAGAACTGAATCCAGCAGTGCCCGAATGATTCAACTTAGGGTTCAACACATTAAGCACCTGTGTCCAACTCCTTGGTTTCCCCAGATTAAATATGAATAATTTAGACCTGCTTGGCACTTATTGTCATAATATGAAGTATATATTAGTTATTGCTTCTGATTCTTTGTAGACTGTCCTTGAAGTAGAAGACTACATGAAAGCCCAACCTGATGTTATTGCACACTCTGCTTCCAAAATCATATCTCGTTTGAAAGCTGATGGAGAAAAGACCTTGCAAGCCCTTAAGTCCCTGTGTTGGAGATGCAAGAGTATTCAAGTGGAGGTAATACATAAACTCTTGAAAATTATTTCTTTAGAGCACTTCTAAGTTCTATTAGGATTTTTCCTCTAAACCTCCCACTTGGTATTTGTCGCCAGTGAATGGTTTTGTAAACAATTTTGGCATGCTTCGGTTAGAGTTTTTGATACTCCTGTCATTTGATTCAACTAGAACATCAAGATAATGCACTCTCTTATTCTACTGCATTTCACTGCCGTAGATAGCATTTTATAACTGATGGTAGCTCACCACAATCTTTATAAATGAGAAACCGTCACTAAGGAAAGGACTTCCGTGGTTTGAAATAAAAACGATGACAAACCATTTGTGAAGTTCACCATTACCTTGTCACCTGTTTCATTTTCTCTAGAGCAATTGTACACAAGCATATGCACATTTACGTATTCTCCAATCAATTATTTGATTGCAATTTATTGCAGGAGGCTCAACTTATCTGTCTAGACTCGCTCGGATTTGACCTAAGAGTTTGTTCTGGGACACAGATTCAAACACTGAGATTTTCATTCAAGAAAAGGGTACACAAGTCGTTTTTAATAGATATAAGTTTAAATACTTTTACATTTCATAAGTTTTGATACTTGTTCTGCTATGTATGTCCTTGTAGTTTATTCCCAATTATTTTCACTTATTGAAAATTACATCTCCAGGCCACATCAGAGTACAGTGCTGAGAGACAACTCAACGATATACTATTTCCAAGAATTCACCCAAAGCAGCAAAAAATGAAACAAACGCATCAAAATGAATGCTAAAATGGTCTACGTGATTTTTGTATGGTTTGTATGCCTTTGGTCAATGATTGTGTATAAAAAGTGAAAGGCAGGGAAAAAAAATCCCATGTAGATGCCAATCAGGTTATGTAGTTTGAATTACATTTAATTATTATTTAGTTGGAAGTAAATTTTTCCCCAGTTGCTTCCTTAGTCCTGACTCTTGATTTCTTATCCACACTTTTTGTATTCATCTCTTTCTGTTGATTAATCTTAAACCTGCAAGTACAGGACAAACAACTAGAGACATTAGACCCCAGTATATTATTGGGCCTTTTAAATTCACTGGACTTAAAGGGTGCTATGGTCAATTCAGTGGCACCGGCACCGGCAACATGGAACCCAAAGTTTGCCGTGTCGTGAATGTAACTGCAAAGCCGGTAAGTTGAATGTCTATTATGACAATAGTTCTCCAAAACTGGACCGGTTCCATCTCTCTGACTAACAAACAATCTAAAGGCAAATACTTCCTACGCCCAACATTTCTTGAACCTGCACCCAACATAATTTTAAAATTTTGAAAATGTTCCGGAATTGAAAGAATACATTATAGAAAAGTAGATTGAAAGAATGGTTGTGTTTTTGGAAATAAAAATTCAGAAACAAAAATCAAAATTTCATTCCGGATAAGAAAATCCAGAATTGAAAATAATACATTATGGAAAAGTAGATCCATAAGAGATTATTGTGTTCTGAAAATAAAAATCCAGAAAATAAAAATCAAAAGCCCATTCTGGATAAGAAAATTCGTAACACAAAAAATTTGTTCTGGAAAACTTAATCCGAAAATATATTCTTGAAAATGGGATCTAGAATGTATTTTTATACGTACTAATTTTTTTAAGGGTATTTTTGTCTTTTTCCTTGAAATTGGGTGGGTGCAAGAAACAATTGCCCAATCTAAAATATATTTTTAAATTTTGTAATCTGAAATACATTTCCAATTTGGAAATATATTCCAGATTCTACTCTGTAAAATATTTTTTATTATAGAATCTATAATTTACGATTATATCTTTGGATTGTGCAAGAGTACAGATTGAATAATCTAAAATACAATCCTTTACTTCTAAAGCAAAAGTTCACAAGTAAGAAACTAATGGAGTAGAAATATTTAACAGAAAGTTTCGTATTCCATTTTTTAGTGTAAAAATTGTTATAACAATAATAATTATAATATTTCCAGGGAGATTAGTTTTTATCTTAGTGGAATGGAGAAATCTATATTACAAGAGCGATAAAAAACGGGATGACATTATATTTATTTATTATTTTATTGATCATTTAATTATTATATTTTATACTTTATTAACTGTATTAATTCAATCTAATTCATACTAATTCAATCACAATTTTTAATGTTTAAACCAGTGAACCTCTCATTATTCTGTCGAGGATGAATATTTTCAAGGAGATTATATACAGATGGAATTGATGCTTGTCTGATTCAACTTGAGTCAACAAAAATTATTTATAATATGCATCTTCAACACGACTTTTGCTCGGAACAATTTAAGCACTAATTGTTATAATCATTTACAGTTGTTTATAAACAGGTAATAAATTATGCCTATACTTAGATACTACCTAAACACTTACACAATTAGATATACTTATTTTGCAATGCTCTTTTCAAATTTGAGACTAACAAAATCACTAAACGCAATAAAAGTTTTAGACTCATTTAGTTAATTTAAGCAAAATTAAATCCCGTAAAATTCCAAACCATAAGTTAGGACAATTCCTTTCTATAATTTTCTGTTATTTAAATTATATTTCAAGAATGCACACAATCTCGGTTTTAAAATCCTGCTTAACAAGATTTTCCAAATATATAAATCTTCAAAATTAATTCTATAATACTGGAACGGCTTTAACGAAAGTGCAATAAATTGAAACTGATTGAGAAGACTTGAAAAAAAAAACTAGCGTGTAAACTCAATTTGTTTCACTAAGGTTATGAAAGTCATGAAATGGATAGGAATGGCTAGAAGATGACTTGATTATTAACATTAGCAAATGATTAAAACTTACAGTTAAACTCACACAGCTGGTGTGTAGAATCAGCTGTCAATCCTCTTGAAGAGCATTTTGTATCCTTTAGAGGATCAGTTCACAGGATCCCAAAGTTGCTTGCAGCAGATATGTTAAGGATTCTCTGGGTTTTCAGCTATCAAGTCCTGAAGCTATTTGCCAATCCCGGAAGGAGGAACTCTTTGTACTCGATGAACTTAGATGGCGCAAAACTCTTGTTGACTGAAGCTGGACCGTTCAGCCTGGGATGCCGTACTTTCTACAGCCAGCCACCACTCCTCATCTTCATCACCAATCACCTCCTGCTTTAAGATATTTTATTGAATAATATTCAGTGTTATGTACATGGAATTATGTGGCCAATTAAGATAAATGAACCATCTTTAGCACAATCATGCTCTAGGACAAAGGTCTGTCTAGTGGCAAGCTATGTTTGGAAAAAAAAAACCCTCTCCGGGTGGTGCCTTATCTGTTCATAAGAAACCTTGTATCTTAATTTTAAAACTACATTGAGATCCTAAACTTAAATGATAAGATATATCTTTTCTTTGTCTAAATATCTTATATATTTAAAATTAGAAATTTGAATAGTTATACCAGCAAGTTTAATACTTTTGCAACTTTTACCCACATAATAACTACTGACATACATGATACATCAGTGTTTAAGAGTCGGTGTAAAGTAGTTGGTGTATACACTCTGTTTCACCAAGAGGGGGTACGACCAAAAACATAAAATGAGGAAGTGAGCAGATGCACTACAGCAATAAAAAAACTCAAAAGAGAAAAAAACAAGCAATGTTAAGAAAGTTATATTCTTTCGAAGAGATATTTGCTCTAGGAAATTCTTTACAACCAGTAATTGACTCACGCCAATACGGCAATTCCGGAATACATACAAATCCTCCCACCACGCTACACATGGAGAGGGACAGGGGTCAAATTTTACTCCAAATGAGTGAAAGGTAAGATTCATCTTAGGTCCTCACAATCGCTTGCAAAGGACTTCACCACCAGCTGAGCTAGTTGACACCTCTAACATAACCCATTTGATTCTCAGTTTCAATTCAAATATAACCCTACTTCAATATTTAAAGACCCGTTGAAAAAAGTCACAATGTTAGGGATTATGAAAGGTCAAGTTTGGTCAAATTTGAAATAAAATGAAATCTAAACTAAGTTATTTAGGTGACCAGAAACAAATAATTTGTAAGTGACCAGAACCAAATATGTCAAACTCAAATTGGATTGGATAAAATTACCACGTTCCATTCCTTACAATCAAAATTGCAATCTAAGCAAAATACCCAATTGAACCAATTTGGATTACTTCGAGTTCGTTGAATGCACAACTTAGTTTTGATCCTCCTTCACCCAATAGTTTTCCAACAAAATTCTACCATATCGGAAAACACAATCTGCCATTACGGTCTTGTAATAAAGGGCATAGGGCATTAGTCCAATAGTGGAGCAAGATAACAACGGACAAGGGAGTCTTATGGCCATTGTATGTACATGTTAGGGTTCAAATCAAGATTAAGATTTACTAACCATAGTGCTTGGCTCTGTCTTTGTTTGCTTATTCTCCATATCTTCAACAACTCTCATGGCTTCTAGCCACCAAGAATCGTTGGAGTTCTCCTCAACAGTGTCCTCATATTGTAGAAAATCATCAAGTTGATGTCTCCACTTATTATCCACTGAATGTTCATCTAACAACCCAAAGGAGGAATCAATTACATCTGACGGATTGGAGAACACATGAACTGGGATTTGTCGCAGTGGAGACCGGTAACCTATTTCCATGAATAATGAATTAATAAACATGTTAAAAGAGAATGGAGAACTGAGTGTGAAAGGGTCTTCAAGCACTTCACTGTAAATATATTAACCTCTGCAGTCAGGATCGTGACATTTCTGATAATACACTGCCATTCGTAGATCAACCACATATATCACTGGACCAGTAAATCATCAAATTAATATGTTGCAATCCTATAATAGAGAACACAGCAAAAGTGAAGACAAGATGCAACCACACTTCTAACAATAGAAACGAGAAAAACATCCCTGCCTTCGCTAAATTTACAGTCATTTGAGAGCGGATACTTAACATTCAGAGATGGCCAAACAAACAACAGTTCCAGCTTTCATGATAAAATAACAAAGCACTTCCAGGGGATTTACCATTGTTGCTTTTATGATGTCTTCCAATTCGCTCACAGTATCTATTTTTTGTCATGCTGTAGACCATCAGTCCAAATTCCGAGAAAAAATACCAGCTATGAATGTTTCCTATAATTGCAGAAAAAGAAATCAACACAATGAGAAGGGTTATGCTGAAATCTCAAGTCAGGGAAAACATGAAACCAAGAATACACAAACATACACACACATAAATATATATATACATATATATATATATATATATATATATATATATATATATATACACACGGTACCTACTATCTAGTGACAGCTATGAGAGGAGTAAATCTTAACTATAACACCATACATAGATGGTTAAGATAGTTTTAATTAGTTTTTATACAGTTGACATTTACTTTTCTCACTCTCATCTCATCTCTCACCTGATATGCTTCCTCTATGGGTGTGTGTATGTGACTTAGGAAACTATAGTATGCGAATGTCACTACTAAAAGTAAAAGTACTAAATCATTGAACAAGATCAAACTTATTATGTTGGTCCATTTACTTATGCCAAAACATGATTAAAGTAATAAAGTCAATATTACAAGTTGACATGTATCACCTGGTATGTTCCCGACAGAGGCAACAGAGAGTATAAATTTGTCCAGAAATGGGAACGGTGACTTTCCCATGAAGTATGTAGTTGAAACATCACTTGTGCCAACATCCAATGCAAATTTTTGAAGAATTTGGCATGAGTTTTCTACATTACTACTCTCCTGTCAAAGTTAAAAAAGCATATTAAGCGCATGAAAGTTTAAAAGTCAAACAAGCTGTCCAGTTATGGGTATGTGCATACATAGTAAAAAGATTTTGTAGAAATCTATAGATTTAACATGATAACACTTTATACGTAAAGAAAGTAAACTTTACATAGTTGAAAATAATAACCAAAGAATGAAGCACCAATATTTCAATTAGCTTGACATGTTTGTATTTGACGCTGATATAGGTTGTTTTATCCGTGTATATCAATGAATTATCTAAATCTATGAATGACCAGAATTTCTATTTGTTTCATGTATTTGATACCGATACTTTTAGATACTTCACCTTAGAGCATTTATATCCAACACGACTACATGAAACATATAAATATGTATAATATAAAGACAAAAAAATATCGTCTCGTGATAAAGAGAAGATGAAACTTGTTCTTTATAAATTATTTTAATAAAGACATGAGATTAATAGTACTATTCCCAGGAAGTAATTTATGATGATAATGATTTATAACTTTATTTATTTAGCAACGTTTAAAAACTATGCTTTTAATGTACATTTGCAGAATTCCAATTATAAACTTATTATGCTTCATGAATTTTTATACACTTTTAAATATATATCTATATCTATCTATCTATTTATATATATATATATATATATATAATATTCTATTATTTTAAAAATAATCGTACTGCCCAAACAAACGCATCTATTCAGATACCTGCACATTATCCGAGCATCTTTGAACTAAAAGAAATAAAATTGAAGCAATAAAAGATTTATAAATCTAAAGCTCAAATCTACCTCTGTATCAAAATGCAGAGTTTTCACACAATCTAAGTCTGTTTTGCAGACCAGATATGTTTGGCAATCAACATCAATATTGCATATCAAGGAAGCCATGAACATGTCTTCTTCACCCTGTCACTTAACAAAATCAAACAGAAAAATAAGTAAAAAAATTGCACAAAATGAATAAAAGGCAGAATGAAGACATATATACACTGATTTGCTTATGATAATGCATATTTTTGGCTTGCATTGCAATGAATAAGATCCTACAACTGTCTTCAACAGGAAATTGACAACAATACATGATATTACCCTTTTGACATGGTAAATAATTTTTTTTCATATACAAAATGCCCCATAGGTTCTAAAAGAAGAATCATGATGACCAGTTCCTTTAAAGGAGCTCTATGTCCATATAATGGCTTTTCGTATTCCATTTTTAATGATGCAATGCAAGTACAAATACTAAAACTAAACTTTTCAAATTTCATGTAATTTTCTTCTTGGAGAAACTCTTTCCAAATAACATTATTTTGATGGAATAATTCAAATAGCAAATATTAGTAATAAAACTGCCATACCAAGTCCTTGCACTTAAATCGCTTTGTCGGTAGAAGAACTGAACTTTTTCCTGCTTTTGAAGAAAGAGCAAGACGGAAACAACGATTCCGAGAATATACTGCAGTATCCACAAAAAGTTGGTCTGCAGATTCCTCACTGCCAGAATCTTTCATTACAAACAATTTATCAAAACTTTTATCTTTCGCCCTTGCTTTTCGAACTCTTGAGCATATCTGGTAATATGTCATTTAGAGTGGAAATGGTTGATAGAGGATACTGGATGCTATACAAAATAAATATAATAGAGCAGTTTTCCCTTTTACCAGCTAAAAAAAACATTTTCATAAAAAGTAATTAACATTGAGTCATTCATAATTTTACTGAATCTAAACCAACCTAATCCAAAAAATTATATATAGCTAAGGTTGAAAATACTCGGACTTACTTCTGAAACAAATGCACCCGCGTGAGAGTTGTCCTTAAATGCTGCCTTTGGTATGCAAACTATTACATGACGAGAGAACTTATCTGCAAATGCAAATACTGAGATAAGGGTCATTCCTAACATGGGAAAAATCAGAATTCATGTCATAGAAGCACTTAACAATTGTTTTACATGTAAAAAGTAATGAATAAAGAAAAACTACTGTAAAACAAAGTTGGAATTAACAATATGTTTTAATATATGAGAAATTGTTTTGTATCTTGGATTATCTTTAAGTTGTAGTTTCTCTATATTTCCCATTGTCTCTTGGAATTTGTTATCATTTCTCTTTATCTCGTGATATGTATCCTTAACTAGTTAGGATAGTGAATGTGAAAGTGCTTCAGGGGTCCATTGGTTCAAAAGATGAAGCCCTTAGCACTTGGCACAAAGTCTTGGGGACTGAATCCTCCAACCAGAGCATTTCAGTGAAAACTGGACAAGACAAACAATCTTTATATTCACTACTTCCAATGGTTTGGTCAACAAACAGCACCAATGACAGCTGTCATCTAATATTGAACAAGTCAACACTGATCCCTAAGTTTAATCAATATGTGCCAAAGCAAACTGCAACTGTTAAAGTACATAGATTAGCCACAAATTCTTTGGTAAATTATATTTGGCAGAAGAAAGAAAAAATTGTACACAGATGGAAGGCATAAGAAAGCTACAGGATCAAGAATTCATGTCACGTGACAAAGTAATATATTGAAAGGAAATTCGTATAAGCAAACAGCAAAAGCTCATCAAAGATATAGGCAACACGCATAACAGTAAGAGACCTGACCAAAAGACATACCTTCAGTTGAAGAATCAAGTTCTAAAACCCAATCGTGGTCTCCTTGGATTGCATATTTTTCAAGTAAGGCTTCTAGAACCATTGATATCAAGAGATCAACCATTTCTTCTCCATTCTTTTCTTTGTTGACTTTCTTATTAAACTCCAAATCAAAATAAAGGTGACATGGTAAACCCTGGAAGCAAAAGGAAACATTAAGACCAAATAAGCACCTAGTTTAGAGATAATGTAACCACGACCTCATTTTAATAGTTAAATCGGTGAATATAGAAAACACAAGATTATTACCTCTTGAATAACCTCATAATGATGTCGGAATTTCGGATTCATATTCTTGTACCTGAGTGTACAGTCATCAGCAATTATATTGACACAAGGATATTACTAATCAGTTGCTATGTAACAAATAATGAATCATATGAGAAAGGAATGTGAAGGAAACCTTTGCCAGAATTCTGTATAAGTAGACACGAGGAACCTTCTTTGGCCATTAAAGTGGTCTTGATAGCTGAAAACATGAACATCTGCTTGTCCTTTGGAAAAATTCATTGCTTCATCCTGCTTAGGGAATGTCATCCAAACTTCCTTTCTATACAAACACAAAGCAGGATTCAAGTCATATTCCAAATCATACATAAAGTAAAAAAAGAGTAAATCAGTAAACATATGGAATGTGTAGCGGGTAGAACCAACATGCAGCATCTGACAAACCAATACCTCACGTTCAAATTCTTTTTCGGAGAGAGATCAGGACATATCTCTCGCAATAATCGCCATAACATACGGGTTGGCCTTTTGGGAGGCACGCCATGAGGAGATCCATAAAATACTATTGGAGAGAATTGCTTCCCACGTCCAATACTTTGTGCTTTTTTGGCTACTACTGATTTAAGCTGAAATTGTAATGCAAAGTATTTTAATTTTCATGGAAAGATAGTGTATGAGCCAAGTTGCACACATATGGGTAGAAATACAACAACATTTTAAAAACAGCTTGGGTTGAAGAGGAAGCAATCTACTGAACAACAACATATAAAAAATGTAAGCATCCTCTGTTTTCATTTCCAAAAGTTTGTATAGCAAAGTTAAAATCATCAACTTTCAAAGACAGAACAAAGTGAAAATATGTTAGTATAATTATAACTAAAAATGAAAACAGGAAATATGTTCTCAAACCAAACACTCGCCAATTAAACTGAAAGATACATTAAATTCCATAACATTTTAACTCCAATAATCCAATAATAAGTTATAACAAGCAAGCTAAAGTTACCTAGTTACTTAAAGTAGACAAAAGTTTTAAAGGGATAAAAGTTGTGATACTGTTGGAGTCAACTGTGCGTTGGAGAGTCCGAGTCTCATATTGGGTGAAAATATGCAAGAAGAGCAACATATAAGGAAAAAAGTCACAAAAACCTATAGCCTTAAGGCTTTGGATTGAAGGTGTATCATGTGTTCCATTGATGACTTATATGTTCCAAATTTCTCCGTTGGTCTTGGTGACTGACTCATATGAGTACTGACATTAATTGGGTGAAAAAATCTTAGACACAGTTCCTCGTGCACCTTTTAGAATTGTTCTTCAATCAGAATTGAAGTTTTAATTCCTAATCTATATTGACATCTAATGAACCTTTATGACAATGATCACTAAAAAGAAACTCTAATTTGATTAGAAAAACAGCACCAAAAGTACCTATAAGCTTTATCTAAATTTAGTCCTTTAATAACAGCAGAAACTACATTACTTTCTCCATGGAAGATTCAATGTTGGTTTTTCTGATGCGCGATAGGGGTGTTTTCAGTTCTTCTCCAACCGATTCTGGACCTGGAGATTCCAAACTATCTTGCTCCATTCTTCCTCTGCTTCGTTTCCTTACCCTCGTAGCAGATTCTGAGGCAACAACACATTTCATTTTAACAATTATTTTTTTTTAATTTCATACAAAACAATAAGAAATTGGAACTTCATTGTTTCTTAGGGATTTGGGAGAGAGTGGAAGAAAGATGAAAATAGAAGAACGTACTGGGAGGTGTTAAACCGCACTTGAAGCACGCGAACAAGCGATCAACGTCGTTCATGTTGCTGCCGCTTGTGGTAGTTGATGATGGCATTTTCGTTTTGTTTTTTCTTTCTGATAATTTTTTACCTTTCAGCGGGAATTTGAATTTCGGAGAGAAAAGAAAATGGAGGGTTCCGACCGGATCGGGCCGTTTCGGCCTAAATGGTTCGGGTTGGGAAATTGCTTCCTGCATCCCCTTAATTTGAACTTGCACCTCCACAATCGGAACAAGATTTTTAAAATAAAATTTGTGAAATACATTTTGTAATAAGTTTTCTAGAACAATATTTTCAAAACATATATAATACCTTTTGTAATGCGCTTTTTAGAATGAATTTTTTGAAAAACGTTTTCAAGAATACATTTCATGCGTTTCAGAAAAAGCTTTCCATCGAGATTTTTTTCCAGTGTTTTCCTTATCTTATTTTTCTTCTGCAATAGTGACAGTGCAGAAGTGACGATAATTGTATTAGATCAGAGCGCTAAGCTCAGTACTTAGGTGATCGTACATCGACACTTGCATCGGCAGGTCGGTTCGGTGGTCTGATCGAGTTATTAGGGTTCCACGAATGCGTGCGTTGAAGTTCATTCATATATATAAGGCTTGATTAGCGAGAAAGTGTAGGTGGTGGATATAGTACATTCGGGTCTAGCACGATTAAATATCCCCAAAGACACTTAGGCCCAAGAGCGCTAGGGTTTTCGAGAGTAAGTTACATGCACAATACGTGAAGGCTAGTGCGCCTACAGTAAACAGATGAGCCCTATGATGTTGGTACATGAGTTGGTACCCTGACGACCATGTTGTTAAGATTATGCACTCCTAGGAGGGAGATTCTGGGAGGTTGTTGCATTAAGATTGTGCACATTGTAACAGACTCTCCTCCCATCAAACCTACTTTCACTCGAGATAAGGTTCTCGTGAGTGAAGGGTAGTTACAAGGAGTAACCTAAGAGTAGTCTATAAAAGGGACTTGAGATCCCTGGTAAAGGTACACCGTTTCTAAGACTTAAACTATTTGCTTACTTACTCATTGTTACTTAACCCAGTACTGACTTGATCGTCGAAGTGCAATCAACAGGTAGGGCCCCCTCTGTTTCAAACGGAGCCGCATTCCAACATCCCAGGGAAAGAGCAATTTCAGCAGAGGCACACGAATTCGCAACCTATTCCCAGAGTCAACTGGCGACCAGATCAATCGGCAAGAACAATAATGTTAATGATAATAGTGGTGGGATGCATTGAGGGAGAACCGTACAGGACAATTCAGTCATTTTACCCAATTGTGGAGTACAGGTCTAAAAAGGAAGGGTGTAGGAAGTAATTTCCTTCAGGTTGACCTAATAAAGCTAACAATCTTAGTCTAAAAAAATCATTTGTTTTTTTTACCCCAATAATTTTTGTGTGAACCTTCACTGGGAGTGGTTAAAAGATCAAATTACCCCTTGTTGCCATTGCCCCTTGTCATGGTTTTCCATTGTTGTCGCGTCACCCTGATTTATGTGTTGTGACATGATGCGTTCAAAGAAGAAAATGTTATGGATTGTCCAATTGTCATGGTTGTCCATTGTTGTTGCGCCATCCTGATTTATGTGTCCAATCTAGAAGATACTTCCAAATCATGTAATATGAAAGTCATTGTTTGCATAAAAAAAACTTTTGAATTGTGTTATAGAAGAATCTAAATCTGATTAAACAATCCAAAGTACTCTCAAATTAGACAATCTAGAAGTCTTTGTTTTTAGAAAATGACTTTCAAATTGTGTAATATGAATTTTTTTTCATGCAAAAAAATGACTTCTTAGATTGCATAATTCAAAAGTATTTTTTTTTATGAATTGTATAATCTAAAAGTAAAAAATAACTTTCAAATTGTATAATCTAAAACTTTTTTTCATAAAGAAATAACTTATCAAATGTATAATCCGAAAGTTAAAACAATTCATAAATAAAAAAAGTTTTCAAATTTCATATTCTATAAGTCATTTTCTATAAGCTTTTAATTCATATAGACTTTTAGATTATGTAGAAGTTATTTTTCAAGACAAAAAGAAATTTGCATATCTATGAAGATACGAAAAGAAATTGTTGTCGCCGGTTGACTTCAGTTGGTCTGGATCGAGAGCTCTGCTTTTGGTTTGTCTCCTCTTGGTGCATTGGAACAACGATGCGTTGGGACAGAGGGGGCTTTACCTGTTGATCACACTCCAACAATCAAGTCAATGAGAGCATACAAAATAAGTATTCAGTTTCAGTCTTGAGTATTCAGAAACAACGTACATTTACCAGGGGTCTCAAACCCCTTTTATAGATTTCCCTTCAACGACTTCTACTAATGAGAACATAATCTCAACATAAAGCATAACATAAAAACAACATGTTCACGTGCACCTCTTATCTTCGGGTGCTAACAACAGACAAATATTCTGTTTATACGTGCACCATTATTCTCAACATCTTTTATTTTACATTTAATTAGCGTATGTGTTATAAATATACAGAAAATTCCTACTATTTTAATTATCTTTTCGAGTTCTCTTACTCGCGCTTGGACCAAGCTCATGGTCCACCCTTTGGGGCTATGTTGGCCCAAAAGTCAAGTTGACCACACCAAAGTGCTTGGACCTACTGTTCAGTACAAAAATTATGAGGGTGAGAAAAAACATAATCCATTTCTTCTCTTAACTAGAGGAGAGAGGATTTCTTCTTGCACCTCATGATTTTCTTTTACAACCCCATAGATTTTAAAATCTCAAACTTACCCTTTGTGATATTAAATGGATTAAAATTAATATATATATATATTTATTGAATTAAGCTTGTGATTTTTAATATTTAACATTCTAGTTTAAATTAAAATACTGTTGAAGAAATATGTATGAAAAAGGGTAGAAAAGAAAATAGTCATTATTTTTTTATCGTTTAAATTATAAAATAAAATATAGAAATTTTAAAATATAATTAAAAATAAAATAAAAACATACATTTAATTACATTATATATTGTTGTTGTACATGCATAAATTATGTAATACTAAAATTAAAATGGTTATAATCTGAACCATTTTTTTTTAAACTGGAAAAAATTGTTATAATTTTGTTATTTTTTATGATAAAACTACTTCAAAACATTTTTACTTAAAATGAGTTATGATTGATTAGTAATAAAAAAAACTTTAAATGTAACTTTATAAATTTGAAAATTTATACGATTTTATACATCTATATATATATCATCATGCTCTTGAACAAAAAATAAAGAGGAAGCACATAAGGTCATAATACTCCTCTTAGAAATTCATGACAAATATTCATTGAGGAGAAACATGGGTGATGAATAATTTTGGTTAAGGAGAAACAGGTAAAACATATGTAGGAGTTAAAAAGTAAACTCGAGATGCATCTGAACTTCTCCGTTGTGGACGAGAACTTGAAGCCCTTCTGGATGACCCTGATGACACTCTTCTTGCATGTTGCAGTTTTATTTTGATACTGAAACAAGATAGAGGATCAATCAATAACATATACACTCAATGATTATGAAGTTGGAATTTTGAAACTGTACTCACTTTTGATGAACATCAACATATTGATCAGTTTCATCCAATATATCTTCCTTGAATGGTGAAAAGAACAAAAATATTAGCAATCTTGCAATACCAGAAACAGAAAATCAGTAGCTGAGCTATGCACGTTTATGTTTAATTGTTCATGTACCATCAATACAAAGAGTTTTACTCTATCAAATAGAAGTAAGTTTAGTATGACTCTTTAAGTAACTACTGCAAAATCAATTATCTTGCTGACAATTTATGATTAGATGGTATATAATATAACAATCTTAATACTATCAAGTGTGCTTTAACGAAACTCAATGGTGATTTCTATGTTACTCAATGGTGTAAACTAACAACCAAATTATCTTGTTGAGAGTAACAATATAGCTATATATGTAACTATAATATGGTTGTTACCATTGAATTGAAAACCAAATTTTCTAAGGGAGTATTGATCATTGTCAGTAATATTAACCTGAAGTAACTCTTCCATGACATCTTCCAATGTGATTATCCCAATCACTTCCTCATCTGTTGTTGGAAAAGACTCCACATTCTCAAAGGATGAACTTGCATCAGGTTGTTCTGATCTTCTTTGTGGAAGATCTGAGTCACCCTCTCGATTCATGGCACTCTTCAGTGTTGCACTATAATATTCTGTTTCTTGTGAATGCCAATATGATGCATCAGTTGAGATGCGACTATAATCTCCCGGTTCACATGAAGAGTGAAGTCCTATAAAGTCCATAGCTACAAGCTTAGATGCTTGCAAGAACCAACTATGCTAAAAGCTTAAGCTGTTCATGCAAGAGCCCTTTAGGCTCAAAGGGTGGAGTAGCAGATACTGAATTTAATTTAGGTATAAACCCCTTAACATGATGTTAAGAGCCAATATCCAGAAGCTAAAGCTATTAAGCGACAATACATAATGATTTTAGATGTAAATATGTTTTTTTTCCAGTAAAATGAGAAAACTTTTATTTTCATTCAACTACTTTTTATTTTGTTTTGCTTTTTGTCCTTGCAAAATTGTAAATATCTGCTTTTAATTTCTAGTACCATGTGACACTCTTTAAATGCTTGTAATGATCAAAATGTCAAGTGACTCCACTAGTGTCTGTAATATAATGCAGCCTTTGAAAATTTATAAGATTTATGATATTTATCTAAGTTAAAATGAAGTTTAGCATCAAAATTTTTAATTTTGGAGGGATGAACATTAACAAAAAATATTTTACAAGGATAAACAATTTTTTTTTATGTAATCAAAATCAAAACTTATTCATTGGGGTTTAAGCTATGACTTTATATCTAGCAAAGTCCAAAAAATCATATACTGGACCCCTAATATCTTTGCATAAAATGAAAGCTGATAATGGGATCTGGGTTTGGCTTCTAGATGGTTGATTTTGAATTCGAATTGTTTGTGCATAATCATACCTGGAGTTTTTCCTTCTCTCTCAGTTGCAGCAGTTCTGATGTTTTCTTCACACTTGAGAACAACAGCCATGTGGCTTTGACCATTCCTGAATTGATTCAGAATATCATACAGTGGCAAATCTTCAGCAACCCTGATAACCAAAGTGGAACATTATAAGCTCTACACAGATAATAACTGAGATTAATCCGTTAGTAGAGCATTCTGAATGGACACATGAACTTTATGGTGGCTTAATAGTTATGTCGTTTTTTCCTTTCTTTCTTTTTTCATCTTTGCCTTCACCTTCACCTTCATCATCATAAGCATTGTCATCTTCCTATGATAAATATATGTTCCATTCAAAGCTACTCTATCAGCAAAATAGGGCAAGAAGTTTCATACCTAGGAACTCTCCTGATAGTCATATATTTGATTGGTATTTCATCTTCAGGACGACAGAAGATTAAATTCCTGACCTAATCAAAGTTGAACAGACAGTTCTGTCATATACAACATGAAGTATAAGGTTTGATTGTTGTTCAGAATAGCAAAGCCTTCCTATTTTATTCACTTGATAAATGTTTTACTTGAAGGGCATCTCAAGTTTCATGTAAAACCACAAAATATATACTGTTCTTTATCATTGAAATGGCTGAACTAATACTGAATAAACATTTTGCATATCAGATGAAAATGTCAAGATGTTTAATCAATAAAATGTGGTCCTCAGAAAATGATTCAAAAAGAAGTTGCTATAAACTTCAACTTAACAAACTGCTTGATTACCAAGATGATACCAACAATATTTGTTTGTTTTCCAGAGTAGACTGGTATGCGGCTGTGACCTTTGCTCATTATTAAGCCCATTGTATGTCTGAAAAGTAGAAAAAATAAGTTTAGGTAAGGTAATGCTTAAACATCACAGAAAGACATGAGGAACATACATGTCAAGTTTGGAGTTTATGTCAAGAGAAAATGTTTCACTTAAAGGTGTCATAGCATCTTTAGCAGTCTTCTGTGTTAAGTCCAAAGCTCCAGCAATTATTTTAGTTTCATGAAGTGTCAATTCTCCACCTTTCCCTGCCTGATAGTGAACTTAAGCATGTAAAAAAATATGTTATCAAAATTCTATAGCCAATAAAACAAGCTAACCTCATTTGCATGTAAATGGACTAAAGTCTTCAACTCTGCTCGTCCTAAAAGTGCAGTATGCCCTTTGCCAAGAAGCCAATCTAACAACTATTTCATAGCAGGATTTGCCAACAAATAAATAGAAGAGAATTAAAATATTAAAAGCCAACATTTAGGCTTTATATTGTTTATCTTATTGATATGTTACTAGTGGAATCTGCATTATTTTTTCTTGGAGTTGGATTTGTTGAATGTGTAGTTGATTGGAGTGATTTTTTCATGAATGTAATTAATGTGAGAGGTTAAAATAAAGTACTGATATAATTTGCAATACTAATTGAAGAGTAAAAAAGTGTAAACCAAATGGGATTTCCCTTTATTATTGTTACATGTAATAGAGATTGTCTAACTATCTTTTAGCAATGATCCTAATATAAATTACAAGTTAAAAACACTGATTTACTTCACATCTTTAACTTAATGGAATAGGTTGAGTCTAGTAATTCACTGCAGATTTATTTCACATCTTAAAAAGGTTGTCCAGTTCACTGAAGATACTAAATTTGTGGTAACTTATTATTTGAGTAAAGATAGGAGTACCTTACTGAGTGGATATGCAATTGGGAAGAAAATCAGTATAAGAACTCGAACAAAGGGAGACAATGCTGCACCAACACTTAAACCATATCGAGAACACAAAGCTTGAGGGATAATCTGAGATCAAAGTCTTGGATGAGAAAGTAAAAAAAAAAAGATACAAATGTATGTATGTAACTAAATATATTAATAGTAAAGATAATTTTTGTATACCTCTGCAGTGATAGCCAACGTGGTGGCTGATATTAATACTGAAAGCCACTCTGGGAACATTTTCTCCATAAAAACAGAAACCACCTTGAATAGTAAAAGTTTTGTTCAGTGGTGCCAAACCATAACCAAGATAAAAATGTGTATAGGCAAGTATTGAATCTTAAAAGGGCATACAATTTTTCTTTGTAAATGATTAAAGGAATAAAAATACTCTTGTTCATTTTAGATAAGTTGTGCCAAAGATATGTTTGGATTTGGAATAATATATGGTCACATCACATAGATAAACTTCTGGTATTCAATATACAGAAGTTTACTTTAAATCAGATGAGGTTCTTGAAATGATCTGAGTAACATACCTCCATTGCCATTGATTTAGCTAAAAGGAGGGTGCATAAAAGTAAATGCTCATTCTTAACAATTGACATAATCTTCGCTGCAGATAAAAATATGTTTTCATTACTTAACAAGATGAAGCAATAAATAATTGAGTTTCATACCCCAAATTTCCTCCTCAATAGTAACTTATTAAGTATAACATGTTCTGTTTTTGGTCTGATATTTGCCCCTTTGAAGTCAATGGACACCATAAATACGATTTCAACAGTCTTTTGATGAATGCAAGTTTGTATTGTAGTTGAGACTAAGCTTGAAAATAAACTTTTATTTTTAAAGTAGGCTGAAAAAGCACGAATAAGGTTGAATTCCTGAGACGTGATAATCACGATATATAAAGACTTATCTGCGGTGTACTGTGCAAGTTTCTCAGTATACAATATGAACTTTTCCGGAGGAATGTTGTAGTGACCAAATTGCTTAGTTTGTTTTGATGTCTTTTATATGTTTTACTAGACTAGATGTAATTTTTGATGTGTTATAACCGTATCATATCCTATTACACACCCTTATCCTATTTTTTGACTAAATTTGTATACCAATATGCACATGGCTAAGTCTTTTATTTTCTTGAGTATTAAGGTACTCTTAAATGAAGAAAATTACCCTAAACAAAAAGCAATAAACTACCTGCATTTTTCTGAATCTGAGGCTTCCCAGCTTTAACAAGAACCTCAAGATCAACTTGGCTGAAAGACAAGAGTCCTAGAGCAAGACCAGATGTGGTAGCAGCAAATAACACAAAACCCCAACACGTGCTAAGTAAAATCCAAAAGTGAGATCCACAACAAGGTGCCCTTTCCTCAAAATATGAACTCATTTTTTTCTTAGGAATTGCAACATGGCATGTAACAAAGCAGAATATAAGCAAAACCCAAGTATACTGCAGGATGCCATTGTCTGCAGATACTTAAATATAAAAAAGGGGTACCCCACCATTAGGATCAAAGGTCCCAAATGAATTCCCAACTCTTGGGAGAGTTGTAAGGGGCAAAGTTAAACAATTGACAGAAAAATTCAGTTGAAAGCTGTATACATAGCTCTGCAATTCAGAAGATTAATATATATATAACCTTCAGCTGGAGGGAATTTAATCTTTAAATTTAAAATTGAAAAAGGTTAAGAAACATTTTCTAATAAAACTTTTTTCTTAATTGGAATTTTATTAAAAATAAAACATCAGACATTAAATAAAATATGACAAGCATATTTTCTTGGTAATTATGAAAGTTTTAATCCATAAAAGGGTTGTATTCTATTAAAAGGAGTTTTGTTTGCATTTTTTAAAAATTATAACTGAAGTTGCTTTTGTAGAAAATAATAATTTAATATTAAACATTTTGAAGTATTTTTTTAATTTATTTTTTTATCAATATAGTTTTGTTTTCAAAAGTGTCCTTTTGAAAAATGTGATAAAAAACAAATTGCAACTTATACGAAGGCAATTTCTCCCTTACCATATCATTTAAGACATGCATCTAATCTAAAATTTAAAATTCAATATTGTCATTAACTTCATTTTTCTTACGGACACAGAAATTCGGAAATAATTGTTATATATTCTGGATTTTGATATTCAGAAGGTCATTTTCATACTTTATTTAAGCTTCTGGATGTCCATATTCGGAAGTGAATTATGAGTTATGAATTTTCATATTTAAAATGATGTAGTGTCAATAGTATTGAGGATCGAGATCCATAAATTATTTATGTTTGTTTATTGATTTTGATATCTAAGAGTCGTTTATGATGTACAAATAAGCTTCTGGATAAGCTTCCGGATGACGAAATCTAGAAATGACATATTAATTTCGGATTTATATATCCGAGATTTTGTGATTTGATTTATGGATATAAATATTGAGAAGATAAAAATTTTAAATTATTAAGAACAAAACGAATATTTTGTGGGAAGAATTTTGTTGGTTGACTTGATTAGTGGCCCAAAAGTTGATGTAGAAGGTAGCATATTCTTTAAGCATGCTTGGTTATCTATGGAATTTATATGCCTCATAAACTAATTGGATTATTCCCTTTATTTTTGTACATAGGACTTTGGATTAAAACAACACATCGAATATGTTAGAAAAAGATGGTCAATGCATAGGATATTGGGACTACAAACAAGGTTGTCTAAGCAAAGGAGTTCTATTTGTCATTATTTTATACCTTAGAACCAATTTCATTATCATAAATTAAAACTAATTTATATTAAGTTAATTTTTAAAAAAAATCTAATATACTTTTTAAATAATTTTAATTTTAATTTGTTGATAAAATAATTGTAATTTATGGTAAAGTTTATGTCATTTTTTTTTAATATTTTTCTCTCCTAACAATTTTTATGTAGAAACTCTTCCAACCTTAATATCTCACTACAATTGTTTTAGCAATCTTGCTTGTTAGATATCACTGCATGACATTACCAGCCTTCAATAAATTTTATTAATATAATTTTTTTTTTACCTTTTTTAAGTGCATATAAAAATCGGTAGAAGAGAAGAGCGTTTTAAGGATTTTTTACAAAAAAAAAAGATAAAGGTAAAAAATAATTTATTGGATGTCATCATATTTTTTGAGGTGGTAATCACTAATGTAATTTTTATTAATAAGAGGTTAAGGTTAAGAAATTTTGAATCAAGAAAAGTAATGTTCATATCTTGATGAAAAAGAAATTATTTTTTGAGAAAAAGTTAAAAGAAATTACTTGGAAGAATCCGAAAAGACGTTATGAGAATTTACATATAAGTTAGAGTTCATTTAAGACACATGTGATGTTGGAGGAAAGTAATTGTGGTGTTTAATATATAAATAGAGATTACATATAATATTTTAAGATAAAAAGTGTACACTAAAAAAATTATTAAATAAAAATTAATTTCAGAGATTAAAATAATTAATTATTATTTAATTAAATTAAACATTATTTTATAAACTAAAAACATTGTTGGTATTTAAAGTAGTTTTTATTTTGAATAAAAATTTATAAAATAGTTTCTAAATTGATATCTAACCATTAACTACTAAGATTTTAGCTACTTATTATTTTATATTTTAAATTCGTCTCTATTAGTCTTCTAAATATTAACTTAAAATATAAAATATTAGTAGCTAAAATATTAATAGCTAATTAAAATATCAATTTAAAAATTATTTTATAAATTTTTTTATTAATAATAAATACTAATTTAGACATAAATATTTTTTTAGCATCTAAAATAATATCTAATTTAATCAATATAGTTACTAATTTTCTTTTTAATTTAATAATTTTTTTTAATCACACTAGAAGTTTCATCAGGTTAAAATTGTAATTATTAATTTAAAAAAGTGTTTTTTTTTCTATCTTTTAATTCATTTATTTAAATTCTTTATAGCACCTTGGTAAATTATTTATTTCATCATATTTACAATTTTTTTGCCTTTTTTTTGCATGTTCCAAAATGATTGTTTTTCATTGCTTTCTTATTATTGAATCTCAATAATTCTTCTTGTTTTCTTCTTTTTTCCTAATGTAAGTTATTTTCTTTCTAAGAAAATATTAATTTCAATAATATTGACCTTTTTGCAAATAATTTTAATTCTAGTGTTGTTATTTACTATTAACGTTTATGAAAAGAATTACCCAAAATATATGTATAAGCTTTATTTTTATATATGTTTAAAAAATAAAACTTTTATGAACTAACGTAAACTTCTTTTTCCTGTAATTTAGCTGTTTTATTGAAATTTATTGCTTTCTATAAGTTTAAATTACTTTATACATTTTCCATTAACTAAAATTGAAAACTTTTAAAATTGTTAATCTAAATAAAAAGAGTTCACAATTGACATTTATTTTGGTTAAAGAAAATCCTAAATTCCAATTTTTTTTAAAAATTGCATAATGAAGTTTAATTTTAAAAATAAATTATAAGATGATAATACTTGTGTTTTCTATAGGAAAAATAAATTCAATAAAATAAATTTTTTAGTTGTTAAGAAGTGGGCTTTAAGCCTAACTCAACCTCATAAAACCGGCTCAATGAGGTGAGGTTTGCACCCACTTATATATTATGAAAAACTCTAATCTTTAGTCGATGTGGGATTTTCAACATTAATTATTTGATTTTTTTTATTTATTTTGACAACTAGCTAAAAATTCAATTTGAATGAAAGAACATATAAAATGCTTAGTTAAACTTATTAAAAAATATTAAAAATTGGAAATAGCAATAATCAATTTAAGTGTGATGAAATTATTTTTATACTTATTTTTGTGAAATTTTTTAAGTAAACGTGAACCAGAAACTCATATATTACGAATATATTATCTAAATGATGAAATTAATGAAATAAAGATAGCAAAAGATGTTTGAAGAGAAAGGGAGAAAGGTAGTGAAATATAACCTTACAACTTAAAAAGAGTTAAATAACAATAGAAATAGAAAGAAAGACTTAAAAGTTAATCAAATCATATGACAATAATTCAACCAATCTAAATGGAACATGAAATATAAATTGTGATGACTCACTTTCAATTATGTATAACAAATTATTTAGTGAAGAAGTCAATCAAATGGTTATATAGTCTAATGGAAGGGAGAAAAACTTTTACTAGAAGTGGTATGATATACTCTAAAAGTATAGATATTTATTAAACTTAATTGTCTTAATAATTTTCTATTATACCCTTAATTTAGGTTATTTGTTAACTCAATAATTGATTTCAGTCGTAGGGTCAACGAATAAAAGTCAAAGAATTGGAGATATAACCACCAAACTTGATAAGATTTTGTGGAGAACGACTTAGGATTATGAAGAATTAAGATGGAGACAATCGTGATACAACAAAAATGTATTGAAGCTTTAAAAGATCAAACAAACATAAATGTTTATGTCTAAAAAAAAGGAAGACCGAAATGATGAAATAAATAACAAAGTCACGAAACTCATAATTCTATTTCTTGTTGATAAGGCATTGAAGAAAGAATGTGAAAAACGGAAAAACACAAAAAGAAAAAGTTGAATTATGTTTTAACTAATTTTAATTTTTTAAAAATATCGTTATAATTATAGTTTAGGGACTTATTCCCTTGATAGAGTATAATAAAACTTTACAACTTAACTAATTTATTAGAATAAAGCATTTCAAATAGGTATTCTCACCATAGTTCTGCTTTCCAAAGTTAATATAGATGATAATAGAAAATGCAATTTAAAGAGATAAAGCGAAAACAAGATATTTTTATACTGCAAGCAGACTACATCTAGTACATAACCACTTTTTTCTAAATAATTAAAGAATAACTAGTTTTTAATAATAAAGTATTAAATTGAGATATTTAATTAAATTATTCAATAAAAATTAATAAAAAAAAGTTATAGAATGATGGTATAGATTAATAAAATTGTCAACCTAGGAACATTTAGTTTAAAGAGGAAGACTAGAATATGGTATTGTAAAACTTGTTTTTATTGGGATGATCAATCTTTACAACACATTCTTTGCAAAGCAATAAGGGTGGAATGTCATACAATAATGGAGTGTATAAAAAATTTAGTGTTTTTAATGTGCTATTAATATTCTTTTTAAAGTAATGAAAGAATTACTAAAAGGAATATGCTAAAAAGTAAGCAACATCACTCAATAAAAGAGAAAATAGGATATTAAAAAATTTCATAAGAATGTTGACAACATTCACTGCTATATCACTTAATCATTTTAGGTTCAAATCAAAGCACCATTTCTGCAGAAGTTTAACTATCAATTTCTGCTTCATTTGGCATTCTTCCAAACAGTGAAAAAAAACAAGCAAAGGTTCACACATTTGTGCCTTGGACATGCCACCACCATAAGTACACAACAACTCACACTATACAAATATGATATGACAGAATGTGTCTAGACTGAACTTTTACAAGCATACAAAATCAACAAAGAAACATATATGACAATAAAAAAGAGGAGCTAAGTAACCAAATACAAGTGTAGAGACAGAAAGATAGAGTGAAACTAGGTTGCTAAGTTTTTTTTCATGCATTATACTAAATGCCAACCACCAATGCATCAATCTTAGAGGAATCACAGGCACTCCTACCACTAGTGGAGAGGCTCCACTGATCAGACACTATGCTTGCTGCGGCAGATGCAGGTAAAATGCCACCTGCAGCAACCCCACATTTGGCTACAATCCTAACACTCTCTATCAACTCCTTGGTTCTAGCCTCTTGTGACAAAATCTCCACCAACCGTTGAGGAGTTATCACCAACTTCACTTTCCAGAACCTGCTGCTTTTACCACTAGAACCAGTAACAATGCTGCATTTACTAGTATTACTAATACTAGTCCTACAAGAGAAAGGCTCTATAGAGGTTTTGTTGAGAAACCTCATTCCTTGGTGGTGTTGGTAGTCCAAGGACATTCTGTATGGAGGAGGGTAGGGGGTTGTAGGAACACTATGAGAACGAACATGCCCTTGTCGAATGGCGGCGCAGCTGTCACCGCCAGCCGGAGGGTGTTCCGGCTGGTTGTTAAGTGGCAGTAAGTGGTAAGACTGTCCAGCCATCAACTCATCAAATTGGCCAAGTGGTTTGCAAAACAGTTCATGACTTAGGAATATGCCATGCCCCGGGAACTCATTGGTGATGAAACTCACAGTAATTGGAGCATAGAATTCCATGATTCCACCATCTGATGTTGTGACTTTGATTACTGCTTCAGGATCTGCCATGCCTCCCAATAAACAGTTTCCCATGTTGGATGAACTTGGAAAATCTTTGTGAAGCAAATAGTGATGTTGTAAGTATATATGATAACTATAGTTTTCTGCTTTGGAGGGTATTCAAGAGCGGGAAACTAGTGGTGTTGAAAAGAAAAAGATGTTCACTGATAGATTCTTCTTGGGGGAAAATTCTGATGAAGAATGTTACAGCAATTTAATAACAACATCCTTAGGTTATTATAAAGTTAAAAATATGTTCAGATAAACTTCTTTACAAACAATGGAATATGTATAAGTTAATATATAGAAACCTTTTCGTTGCAAAAGATACTGACAAATCAAAAGATGAGCAAATGATGCATCTGCATATTTTTTTCACCAAGTGTTTATATGAAACACAAAAGAGGAAAAATGTTCAAAATTCATTTTGGTCCCAGTACAGAAGGGAAGAAAGCAAAAGGACTTAAGATATACCTGCTAAGTTCTTCTTCTTTTGCTTTTTCCTTTGACACTTTATCTTTATCCTTTGGTAAAGGGTTCAAGGTGTCAAGAAAAACTATAACCTCATTCAGTTATTTAGGCTGTGGAAAATAAAATTGCAATCCAGAAAATATCATAAGGAATAGTTTTTTTCTGCATGCTTTGGATGTTGCTTCACCAATTTCAGTCAATTATTGTAGGACTTCAAGCTCATGTCACAACCAGTACTATAGTTTGCTTTAACAGTTGCATTGGACTTGCAGCACATATTTTCCTTTCCTTTCCATTATTCCAAAACATTTTTAATTCACTTGTTATACTATATTATATATCAATTTAAAAATATTTATAGTTTTTTATTAATAATATATATTATTTTAGATATCAATATTTTTTTAATTTATAATATCAAATTTAATCAATATAACAATTAATTATTTTATATTTCTAAAATTAATTTTTATTTAATAATTTTCTAATACTACCGTAAGTCATACTATTTGAAAAAAATTCAATTATCATTATTTCACTACAAGAAAATCAAGAAATATAAACCAATTTAAAAAATAAAAAATAATTAGTCGCTACAGTGACTAAATTAGAAACAATTTTAAAGATTAATTTTTTTTTTCTAAATTAGTTTTTAGTATCATTAAATAGTTTCTAGATTGGTATCTAATTAGCTACAAAAGTTTTAATTACTAATTATTTAAATTCTAAATTTGGTAGCAAAAACTTTGGTAGCTAATTAGATACCAATTTAAAAATCATTTAACAATATTATAAACTAATTTAGAAATCAATTTTTTTAGTTTCTAAAATGATATATAATTTAGTCAGTATAATAACTAATTATTTTTTATCTCTAAAGTTTGGTTTTTATTTCATTATTTTCGGCAGTGTTTCTTCGTATTTGAGTAGACCAGAAATTATATTGCATAAGGGAGTAAAAGATATAACAATAATATACTTAATGAATTACTTTTAATCCAATGCATTAACTTCTTAATTTATCTTTTTCTTAACAAATGTTTTGTCTATAAACTAACATTTTAGTCAGCTTTTTAAAATATTAAAACTTAGTTTGTTTTAGACAAAACTTTCGAGAATCATGATTTATGATCTAACACTTTTTTAATTAAACCACATATATAAGCTCTTTATTTATAGAAATGTACACAGATTCAAGTCAACCCATCAATTTGAACCAACCATTTACATTTGGATGGGTTAACTATAGTTTGATTTAGATTTTAAAATTGCAAAGTGGGTATCTAAAACACAATAAATCCGAACCCATCCCATTTTAGTACATTTTTTTAAACTTTTTTTATCTTGTATAATTCTAAATTTTTTATGTTGTATATTTCTATAATTTTGACATATTAGACGTTCTTCTTATCAATTTTCATTTATTATGATTTTCCTTTTTTTTCTAGTTTTTCATTTTCAAAACTTGAAGATTAACAAAATTGCATATTACCTTTTGTTTTCTATTTTGAAAAAATTTAAATATTGAAACTGTGCTTGATTGAATCATTTTCAATAAAAAATGATCATCAAATGTTTTTATGCCAATCTTACTAAAAGTTATATATATATATATATATATATATTAATACTTATTGCAGAGTTTATATAATATGGCGGAACATGTTTTTTTTTTTCATTCTTTTTATGTACGTTCTTTTCCACCGAAAATATTTTCATCCACACGAGGATTTAATAATGAAAAAAAATAAAATTATATTTTAAACGTAAAATATTACTTAATTGATGGCCTGGTATACCAGCTATTTTTAAATTCTTTCTAAAGAGAGCGATGTAATTAACTTTTTTTATGAGACAAAAGTTCATTGTCTAATTCTCTCACACAAACAAAATGTCTCTAAATAAACATTCCCAAGAACAAACACTCGTACCCAAGAAACGTATGTTATATCCAACTATTTCTAGTTTGTTTAACAATTAGTCTATATATTTTTTATATCACTTATTTTAAATATTTTATAGGTTGAAATACTGATATAAATTTCATCAATATAATTAGCAAAAGAGAGAAAATTTCAACATTGATTTATAACTTAATAAATATATATATATATAATTAACATGTGTTCTTAAAGAAAATGGTTTTGGTTTAGGGGTTTACACCATTCTTAATTAAAAAAAACATTTATAACTAAATAGTGAATAATATATATACAGTACTAAATTTTTTTTATTAAATAGATACTAATTTTTTTAAAAATAATTAATTACTCTCTATTAACTAAATTATATACTTCCATTATTAATAAATAGTTTTTAAATTAATATCTAATTAACTATCAAAATTTTAGTTATCAATTTTAGAATCTAATTAGTTGATAATTAATTAAATACAAATTTAGAAACTTATTATTAATAAAAATTACTTTAGATATCAATAATTATTTAGTCTCTTTAATATAATGACTAAATATATTTTTATTTTTAAAATTAATCTCAAATTTTTTATTACATTTCAGCTAAATCAATTATAAAAGTCCCTTAAAATAGTAGTAAGTATATTAAAGGTCAACGACAATTTGATTAAAGACTAACCATACACAATTTGATTAATAAATCTTAAAATGTGGGGATCGAACCCACGACCACGTGGTTAAAAGCCACGCACTCTACCACTGAGCTAAGTCGGCTCTATAAAAATTATTCTTTTAAACACTAATAGTTAGTGTAATATGAAGAATTATATTATGATTATTCAAAGGTTGTGACAATGAAGTGAATTTACCGTCTAATATCATATGTTCGTAGCACAAGTAAAAAAAACTATTTAAGATGAAGGAAAAAAACCTAATAATTATATCTCTATATTATAATTTTCAACTTTATGCTATAATTTATATGCAATGAACAAAACTAAATGATAATATTATCTCTTAGACAAATAACATTCAATTGTTAATGACACTGAATTAATCATTTGATCAATGAAAGTGTATTAATTATGCAATGTATAGTGTGTGAGTTGTACTTATGCATTAACACGAGGATCCATGCAAATATTTTGTTGGAATTCATGAGTCAACCCTTGAATGTATGTCCATGTCTGATATTCCATTTTTTATTCAGACTTTTGTATATTTGAGGTTAAATGTGTTAGAAAAGAAAATGAGGCTAAGTTCCATAAAGAAAGGGTGAATTGATTTTTAAAACCTTTTTAAAAGATTAATACTTTTTAAAACTATTTTAAAAAATTTATTAAAAAATTGAATGCAATTAATTGTGAAATTAAGACTGATAAATATTAGCAAAGACAAGCTAAAAATGGTAAAGAAAGAGAAAGCACACAAAGGATACCTATTCAAATCCATATGATTTTACATTCATTCTCAATTATTCAACCTTTAGGATAACTGGAACTATCTTTGTAAGTTTAATACAAACAGTCATGCAAAACATATACAAAACATGAAACAATACAAGATCACTCTTGAATATAATCAAGAAGATATATGTTCTACCCTTGGATCACACAAAGAGAAAATAACCTAAGATCAACTCTTGAACACTCGAGGATTGTCCTACCCTTAGATCACACCAAGAAGAAATCAACAAATTCAACTCTTGAACAATCAAGAGGATACAAATTTGAATAATTCTTTGAACAATCTTAAATGATAGTGAATTTATTTTTCAAAGTATTATCAGATATGTCTACATGTGAAATCAAAAGATCTATTTATAATTTTTTTGAAATGTTAATTAAAAACAAATCTTAATGGATTTAATTGATTATCTGAAGTTGGTAATAATTATTTCTAGTAGAATTTGAAAATCAGTTAGGCACGTTATTTGTTTTAATCGGTTATTACACATGTTAATAAATTATTTTAGTTTTTTTCCATTCTTCCTATGTTAATAATCTTTCTTTGCATGCCCTCTTTAGCCACTATGGTAGCATTTGAGATGTTTCTTACTTTGAGACTTTGATCTATTATGAGTTTAAATCCTATTAGAGCCACGTTCTCTTGATCAACCTCTCATTATCATCAAAGCATATGATTGCTTTGAACTTTCCACCCTTTGTACCTTGTGTTTTCGCTTGGATTCTTGTTCAAGAATAGTTTCGACAACATTCTAAAACTGTAGTTGCCTATCAATATTGTTATTTGTTATATTGACGATGAGTTGATCATATGAATCATTAAACTCTAAAGTAGAGTTTCGTATGTTCATTTTCAACTATGTTGAAATTTGTCACTAAAAGTTGGGCGAGTAACATATTCAAATTGTTGATGTGGTCCATCATTGATGTGAACTCTCTCATTCAAAGAGTATAAAATTTCCTCTTCAAGATTATTCTTGTGTGAAGTGACTAAACCTTGTACAATTTGAAGAGTGTCCTAAATCTCCTTCGTAGTAGTTTTCCTTGCAATGCTGGATAAAACTGCATCTGTCATTGCTAAATGCAAATTTGCGATAACATTGTGATCAATTTCTTTTCACCTTTGATCCATGATGTACACAGGTCTTTGTCTAATTTTATTTGCACAATTGTCCTTTTTAAAATGGTTTTCATCTTTAGTTTTCACAATGACGAACTTCTCTATCTCATATTTGTTGTCATGACTTTAAAAATGACTTTACAATTTTCACTGAGTAATATTGTCTATTATAACAATGATTAGGCAAGTTTCCATGAAAGATAGGTGGGTCATTAATGAACACACTTATGTACCAATTTTCTAGCCAAAATTTTCATAGACATACACTTTCAAACTACTACTCTATGTTTAGTAACAAGAATAAATCCTTTCTAATGTGAAAGATCAAACTAACTACAATCACCGAGCATACTCATATTTTTCTATAACACTATTTTAGTGATAATAACATAATACAATCAAAAACCAAGCTTTGATACCACTCTTAGGTACAAAGTAACAACAAAAGAACTCAACTAAAATAAAAGACAAAAAAGGAAGAAAAGAAACAATAGGTAATATGTAATTTTAGTAAATGAACAAAAATTACACACCTTTCTCTTTAACTTCAAAGAGAAAAAAAAATACACCCTTTATTGAAACATTACAACATTTTTTACTTTAGACAACGCTGAAATAAACTATTGTCAAAACATAATAAAAACCACGATTTTAGCAAAGTGACTTAAAATATATAAGAAATCACGGTCATAAAAACATTAATATTTTACGTCATAGTTATAAAAATGTTAATTTAAGTCATGATTATTATTTAAGTTTAATCTTTTAATTTTAAAAAAATCTAAAATAATATTTGGTCAACAAGACATGACTACGTAATTAGTATTTTCAAAAATTAATTTCAAAAAATAAAATAATATATATATATATATATATATATATATATTAACAACTTCATAATAAATAAATAGATAATTACACACAATGTATTATATTATTTAAAAGCCTACAACTTTCTAACATTATACTTAAATTATAACAAATTCATCTTGAAGAGCCTTTAATAGCCTTTTATATTATACAGGAAGACATGTTAAAGAAGAGTCTTTTATATTATACACAAAGACATGTTAAAGAATAACATAAAAAAAATTATTTATCAAACCTTGTAATTCAATAGAAAATTAAAACAAAATTAACTAATTTTTTTTAACTTTTTATAGAAATAAAAATAAACTAACTTTTCATATAAAAGTAAAAAAGAAAAAAAGTAAAAGTAAATAAATAAAACGTTGTGACTATAAAACATGATAAAAAAAACTGATGTTGAACAACAACTATAATTCTTATTAAAATAACAATTAGTAAAATTTCAAAACATAATATATATATATATATATTCTTTTTAAAATACAATAATTTTCTACTAATAATATAATGAGTTTGTATGATTTTTATAAATACAAAATTAAATAAATTGAAATATGTTCAACTCATATAAAACAATCTAAAAGTTTTTTTATATATATATATATATATATATATATATATATATATATATATAAACAAAGAGAATCTGTCATTTTTTATTGGAAAAAGTGTTATAAATTTATAAAGTTTAAAGATTGAACTCTTAAGCACCTACAAAGTGTTTGATAAAACTTCGAAGGCAATTTAGGGGTATAGCAGAAACAACCATCATAAATTATCAACATTGATTTAGAAAACATATGCAGTGTGTTGTTAATTTAATTAAAAGGAATCAATAATATACCAATATTTCAAAATAGGAAAAAATAATATAAAGAAAATCTTAAAGAAAAATACTATTTTTATCTCTTAGTTCTTTAAAAAGAGATTTTAGTATGTCTTCTCAAGAAAACACTGTTTTTATAACATGAAAAATAAGTGTTTGAAGTATATTTTTCCGATGTGAGACTTCTCTCATGACAACCATTTCATTATTATTAGAGTTGGTATAAAAAAGATTGAATTCAGAGAAAAATAGTATGATAAATATTGATAGGTTTTATTCGCAAAAATGTTTAATAATTACGATTAAATGGTTTACAACATATTGTTAACGTAAAATCGTTAAATTAGAAAAGATGAAAGAGAAATTTTATTGATGAAAAAAAGGCTAATAAAAAGTCAAATAAAAAGAAGTTGTCGTGAAAGTGACTAATTGCAAGATGAAATCTAATTAAGAGGTAGAATAATAGCTAACAAGAATAAGAAATAGAATAATATAGAAAATAAAGTTATTTTTGTAGTGGGTCCATTTAGTAAAGTTCTGCAACGATCTTTTCCATAAACATTTTAACGGTAGAAAATATAAGAAGTTTCAAAACTCTTATAGTTCCAAAACTAATAGTTGCAAAACTAATAGTTTATAAATTGATATTTTAAGGTTTTAACTATCAATTATTTAGATTTTAAATTTAATAGAAAAATTTTGATGGCTAATTTTAAATATTTAGTCTCTAAAATTGTTTCTAATTTAATCACTCAACTAATTAATTTTGATCTCTAAAATGATTTTTATTTAATGATTTTCTTGTAATATATATATATATATATATATATATATATATATATATATATATATATATATATTTTTTATTTTATATATATAATT
>Ga0123342_1000371_pt1 | contig 68808 bp, 31 predicted proteins | sample Turbeawhitnodule_FD_89960 | JGI IMG/M metagenome (GOLD analysis project Ga0123342, IMG submission 89960) | Root nodule microbial communities of legume samples collected from Mexico - Turtle bean Mexico white nodule | ecosystem: Host-associated > Plants > Roots > Nodule | place: Mexico: Nepantla... | reverse complement strand
TTAATATTAGAATTGATGGAAGGGTAGCAACGTAAATGTCTATTTGTGTCTCTACAATCAGCGCAAATCTTCTCAATTTTGCGAGAAGTGAAAAAGCTACTGAACCCGCTCGCTCATCCGCACCTACGCCCTCACATACCCTGATCCAAACAAAAGTTCTTCCCGCTCGCCCCTTCCTCCTCCGTTGTCACACCTAGAAGCAAACAGAGTGTTAAGGATAAAACCGTGACAGAGCACCGTTTATTTTCTCACTATTTTATTTATAAAAAAATGTAAATATTTAATTTGGTGTCAACTTTGTGTTGTGAAATCACATTGTTGAAATGGTGTGTCTCACGTGTGAAACTGTTAGGTACGGAGAATTATTGTTCCACCACAATACGTTTTTGTTTCCAAGCGTGATTAAATCTGATTGTGTTAGGTATGGAATTATCTGTAACTGCGACTGTAACATGCATAATTGTACTTTTAGATCTTAACTTTGAATAGTATGAGATTCAAGTTTTTTTTTTCATTAAGTTTTTCGAATTTATAATAAGACAAATTTAGCTACCAGAAAAATAATATTCTTACTTTTATTTAAAGATTATAAATTAAAGTTTCCTATATTTCAAATAATAATTAGAGTTTCTTTTTCTTCATTTGAATTTAATCTATATAGCCTGTGGTTAAATCAATGAATAAACTAGTGACAATTTAGTAATTTACTTATTGAAAATAAAATAAAAAATCTTAAATAATTTATAAATGTGCAAACAGATATAAAAATGATATGTGAACTTTGTAATTTTATGTCAAATTTGTGTTTTCTTTAAAATATATTTTAATGTTAAATTGATTCTTAGCCTGGTGCTTGGATATAGAATTTTTTAATTTATATAGGACATTGAAATATATTAAATTTGAATTGGTTCATTTTTATATGTTTGGTTTGTATAAGTCAATATAAATTTATTAAAATTTATTTTTCTTATTTGGATTGAGTATTTCAATTATCATTGAATAGGAAAAAATAAGTATTTAAATGTCAAATAATTAAATTTAATATTGATTGGAATTTTTTCCAGTCAGCATTTAAAAATATAAAAAAAATTATTGTCAAACAATTCAATAATAAATAATAATCACTGTAGAAAAAAATATAACAGATGAATTGAAAAAAAAAATATAATTCACCATCATCAAAAGATAGTATTCAAGTTAAAATCCTAGTCAATATCGATCATGAATTAATAATTCTTTACAACAACGAGAAAAATAATGTTAACAATTTAAATAAAATATATATTAATATCAATAAAAAATCTTGTCATGGATAAAAAAAAAGTCATTCCAAAAAGGATTTGGTTTTATTCACGTAAATGAATTTCAAACCAAAATCATAATGGGAAAAAATGAAAAGAAAATATAAATTTTTGAATTCTTACATTTAAAGTGAAATTTAAAATTCTTTACTTTTTAATAATCCAATTACTTTCGTAAAACTCTTAAATTTCATTTTTTCTTAAATTCCTTAGCAACAAAAAAGTAATTCAAATTTTATAAAATTTATGTACAAATGAACTATTCCCTTAAAACTCTCCATCCAAACAAACATACTATTTCAGTATGTTAAAATTAATCAAACGAATAATTTAAAATTTATTCATAAGAAATTATTTTATTGTATAATAGGCTTCCATTTAATCTAATCTGTTCTTAAAATTTTTTATAAATAGATATAGTTTGAATATGTATCATTTTTGTTAAAATATGAGTTTTGGTTTAGTCTTTTCATAGTTTTGTATTTTTTATTTTATTTTTTAAAATACTATTTTTTTATGTGATGACAGATGATTATTGTTACTTGAGGTGTTAGCTTAGCTAAAATGTTAAGTTGCACAGTAATATGAAATCTTTTATAAAAAGAAATAATGACAATGTCAAAATAAATCGCGAGGGTGAACACAATGAGAAACTTAAACAAGAGTGAACTTGAAGGTACTATTCAACATTACAATTAAAAACTATAAAAAGATTGGTAAATCAAATATGTAAAACTATTAATACAACACATCAAGGACAACTTAGTAATAATAAATTATCATTTGTTCTTATATAGGGAAATAAGTGGTCTCCTCAAACAATTATTGATTGTTCCAGTCTTAGACTCCGATCATCAGTCTCTATTGGAGGTGTACTTGCAAAAGTTAGGGATTAATTGTTAGAGTATTAATTGTTACTAAATGTTTACATTGGTCTTGTTATTGGACATATATATATATGAATAACAAGGTACTTGTGTATGTGGGTCAATGTTGGACACAACTTACCAAATTAATTTTAGAAGAATTTCATATATATGTGTTATACTTAATTGATTATTTTAAAATATAAATTATCTTTAAGTGAACAATCTGTATTTATTTAGTCCTTAAATATTTAACCATATGTTTTGATGTCTCCTCAATCATATGGTAGTTTAATAATGTATTATGATGTCACTTTAACCACTCATGCAACACATAATTTCTATTTTAAAATAATAAAATATTTATTACTCATCTATTTTAAACTCTCTCAATTACATTTTTTATAAAAAAAAATCCAAATTCTGACAAACATGTTAACGATAAAACACAAATTAGAATTATTATACTTTGTCTTTGTGTCTTGTAAGTTGTAAATTGAAAAAATAATTTTAAAGGTTAAGTTGATATTAAATTCAGGAAACATTTTACTTTTAAACTATAATGTGAAGGATGAACTTATATTTTGTACATATTTAAACATTAAAGATTTTTTTTTTGTTGTTTCTAGAACTAATTTTGACAACACATGACACCTAATTGACCATTTACTCTAAAAATATCTAATATATTCTTTAAAAAATTGAAATATACGTTAAAAAAAAGAAAGTAATTTGAGAAGTTATCCCATGCGAAAGACCTAGCGGATGCTCCACGGAACCTACACCTCTTTCCTTTCCTTTGACGGACAGTAACCTAATCAACGTCAATCACACCAACGTCTACCACAGTCCAATCCACCAAAACTAAATCCTTATTTCTCTAACCACACCATTTTTTTTTCTCAAAACGCGTGGAAATTCTCACAAACATCCATGGATAACTTGTACGAACAATGCCAACAAAATTGTCAATATAAGATATTTCTTCTAAAAGAAGTAAGACAAGTGGTTTTTTTTTCACTAAACTAACTAGTGGGAAATAACTTATTTGATTCTGAATTTTTAAAATGAATAAAATTTTAAAAATAATTAAAATAGGTTAAATTGACATAATTTTTTTTTAATAAAGTCTTGTCAATGTGATTATATTAAAATTAAAACCTCTTGACATAAATTTAATTCAAATATACTAAAAAAGTTTACTTTGATATAATTTTACTTTAAAAAAAATATTTTTTACAATAAAATTCTGTCGATTTAACATGAAATACGATTAATACGATTTCACTTTAAAAATTGTTGGGTTATGCCTCTGGACCGACCCATTATCAGTAAGGCAGAAATCCGATATACATGAATAATATAATGGAAATAGCGTGGAATAGGGGATTTTGATTAATTAGCATTAACCAAGCATTAATGTTGTTGGAGATCCCACATCGACTAGAGATTAGAGCCTTTCATTGTATATAAGTGGGTGCAAAAGTCACCCCATGAGCCGGTTTTATGGGGTTGAGTTAGGCTTAAAGTCCACTCTATAACAATTAATCAGGCAGCAAAAAGAGAATCATAACGACAGACACGGGATTAAGAGCACACTTGTTCTTCACTATCTTGAATATTCTGGATTTAGGTCCTCTATTGGTCTGTATAGAACAAAAATATATTCTTAAAATAGTATCAACTTGACCATAACACAAAAAATTTCTATTTTAATAATTTATTAAGTCTTTGTCTATTTTAATAATTAATCTACCTAATTATAATAATTTAATAAAAGAGAGTATACTCTTTTGTTTGCAAATTCACACTGAAACTAAAAAATTGTTTCATTTAATTTTGACGTCCAAGTGATAATAGGTCTTAATAATGATGTTGGAAATTTATATAAAGCGTGGGTTTGACCAAAAGTATTTCACGCCAAAAACAAACAAGGCATGTAAGGTGGAATGAGAAATGTGGATTGAAAATGTAGTCGTGTAAGAATTTGGTGATGTTAGAGAAGAGAAGAGAAGAGAAGAGAAGAGGGTATGCAAAGTTTGAAATAGTGAGGGAAAATTTTGAAAGTGGTGGGGAGAAAAAGTAGTGTAGCTTTTCCGGTGTGTTGGAAGATTCGTGATTATTACAGGCTTTAATTGATGCTCTTATTATGGAAGGGTTGAAAGAAAGGATTGGATGAAGAGTGAGGACAAAGAAGGAGTTATAATCAGAAACTTTGGAGTGCAGTGTTTGAAAGAAGCCTAGAAATTGTGGAAACATTGGAGAAATGGGCATTTGAAATGTCTGAATGAATGTGTGGTGGTCTTATCCAGATTAAGACTCTGCTTGTATTTATCCATACTTTTCACTCTTGAAAACTTTACATTACCTCCTTCTTTCTTTTATGCCCATTTCCGTGTACGCTTTTTTGAGGTGCAGTTTGTCGTGGAAAATGATTGTTCGAGTCAAAGCAATGGAATGCAAAATGGTATATTTTATTATCAGAATGGAACAATTACTAAGGAGGGAATTTGATTTGGGCTAAAAAAGTGGTATCCAAATAATGGTGTTTGAGGGAGTTAAAAGAGACGTGCATTTTGTTCTTTTATCATAACACCAACCATTCAACACCCAATCGCAAGATGCTCCCTATCCCTTATCCTCTACATCTACATGTCTTATGCGTTACACATTCTTATTACTGCTCTTTTTACTCTTTCAAACTATTTCAATACACACTTAAACTCTTCTTCACTCGACAACATAACATATGATCAAAACATTATACAAGGAAAACAAAACAAACTATAATTCTATCCAATTTTGCTGTATACATAATAACAAACTCAATTACTTTTTTTATATTTTAAAAATACTATATATCATTTTTTAATAAGTGAATTTTTGTCCATTACAATCTCACAAAATCAATTTATAAAATATGTCATTGTATATTATAATCTATCTTCAACATATCATTGCTGATAAAAAAAAATCTTCAACAGATTTCAAATATAATTAATAAGTTTAAAATATTTTTATAATTGTTATTTAATTTAAGATTTTAGTGAATGATAAATTCAGATTTATGTGTAACAATAGTTACAAATATATATAAAATCGTATAAGATAGAATGTTAAATTAAAAATCATGATAAGTATTTCTATATAGATGAATATAACAAAATTATAAACAAATTATATATTTTTTTAAAATTAATATTATGATTCAAATATTTTATTTAAAAATATTTGGATGATAAAAAAATATTTTTTAATATTGTAATTACCATCACTACAAGAAAATCATGAAATAAAAACTAATTTTAGAGACAAAAAATAATTAGTTGCTATAGTGAGTAAATTAGAGACCATTTTATAAACTAAAAAAAACCTTTTATTTTTAAATTAAATTTTATTATTGTTAAATGGTTTCTAAATTGGTATCTAATTAACTACCAAGGTTTTTGCTATCAAATTTAGAATCTAAATAATTGGTAGTTAAAACATTGGTAGTTAATTATATACTAATTTATAAACTATTTAATAGTAATAGAAATTAATTTAAAAATCAAAAGTTATTTTAGTTTATAAAATGGTCTCTAATTTATTCATCATAACAACTAATTATTATTATTTTTTTAAAATTAATTTTTATTTCATAATTTTCTTAAAGTAGACAGAGAAAGTTTCTTAAAGTAGACAGAGAAAGGGATAATAACGAAAACTTATCTTATATTTTAAACAAGTTACTTTTTCCCTCAAAATAAGAAGCATAGAAAAAAAAATATGATAAATTACAAAATAACATTATCTTAATATATTAAATACCAAATAGACCATTGTATTATACTACATACATCTGTTAATATTTATAACAAATTACACTTGAAACCTCCTAAAATTTTCTCACATTATAATAACATTCTATTTTTTAAAATTCTATTGTTTTAAAAATATAATTATCTCAGCACATTACACACCAGATAGATGATTGTATTATATGACATGCATTATTTTTTTTAATTTTTTTTATATAACTCTATCATTTGTTTATAAAAAATATTACATTGTCACTTTTTTACATTACACGTGTAACCAATTATAAGAACACATATAATGGTATGAAAAATAAAAGATATAAATGTAATTCACTCTAATATTTATTATTATTTTTATCTTTTCTCTATTACATCATATAATAATGTTGGATAAGGATTGGTGTTAACACAACCTTTCTTATTTCAGTGATGTATTAAACAAGTTGAAATTTATTTTACATAACTAAAACTAGTAATAAATAATTATTTTTAAAGATATAAACGATATGAAAATTATAAATCATAACAGATAACTATTTTTATATATAAATTTTATTTTAGACACATAATTGTTCCTATCAAAATTCATGTCCTCTTTTGTCGACACTTGTTTATTGCTGTGTTTGTCATGCAATTTATGTCTACCAATAAAATACTAAACAACTTAAATTATGGTATGAATATATATTTTGATCACTAATAATTTATTTTAAATCTGGACATAAAAGAGAATGTATTAGAACATATACAAATAAAGAAGAAAACAAATAAAGTAGATGGTTTGTCATATAATTGTTTTTAATATAACTTATGAAACTGAGAGAGTTATAAGTTATATTTGCCATTGTTTTACAAAGGGTTGTTAAACAAACTCTTGTATTTGCTTTGCACTCAAATACTTACAAAAGAAAAACACAATAATGCAACCTTCAACTCATTACAAGAATAGAATCATTAATGTTTTCTTACATGACAGATTAAGCTTCTTAGGATATAATTGATTCATGACATGACAGATGGAAGTAGTTTGTGATGAAACAATATAATTTACAATGAAGGTGATGGAATAATTGATATTTGATAAGGTAATAATGTGTGGAACATGATTAATTGGTAGTGTGAGTGAGTGAGTAGTGTGAGTTACATAACCAAGGCCCCCCTCTTTTCCACCATGTCATGTTCCTCTGCCTCCCTTCACCTGCCTCCAAATTAGGCTTTCCTCAACTCAACTCAACTCATCTCCAGGACCACAAAACCACTATCACAACCACTGTTTTCTTCCCTGGACCACTTTTTCACCCTAGCTACTCATGTTTTTCTCTTCTCTCCACTTTTTTTTCAACACCTTTCCTCAGATAAGATGCTTGCATGGATAAAACCAGCACATAAAAGATATATAATAATTAAATACTGTGTGAAATTAAAGCAAAGAACACAAATACATATCACTGTGGCAAGAAGGACCTTTTGAAGATGAAAGTGTAACTTATAACATATAAGGTATAAGGGTGTGGCTATGTGTATGTAAAACTTGTGAATAGTAACAGTAAGGGGACAAGTGTCCCCACCAAGGTAATGTAGGTGACATGATAGATGAAGAAAAAAGAGAGTATTTATATTTGATAATAGTAGCAAGCATGCATTCAGACTACACAGCATGAATAATCACGTGTCTGGTCTATGGAATTTACTGTTTTATTTTCTTGCTTTCAATTTTATTTCTGTTTTTGTTTGCTTTGTTGGAACTATAGCAATTTTGATGTTCGTGTTTGCATGTGTTCTTTCACGTCTTGTCACACCAATCTGCTCTTTGTTTTTATTTTCATTTTCGATTGCTTGATTCATCAAACAGGGAAAAAGTTGGAAACAGAAAATAATTAAAAAAATAAAAAAGTTGAAAGTTGAAAGTTTTTATCATTTGAAATTACTAGTTTGAAGAGTTTGTTTATCAGATTTTTTTCCACCTTCAAAAGAATTTTTCTTTAACTGTATCTCCTTTTCTTGAATAGGTTTTAGAGCATAAATTTGACTTCTCTGGCCTGGAATAGGTTTCTCATGACCATATTCTGTACTTTTGACCAAAAGCTGTATATCATGATCTTTAGAGTTTAATTAATGATTTTTTACCTTTTAAAATGATTTAAAAAATTATGGTAATGAAAGAATCTTGACCTTTGAGACATTTGACTTGTATAACTTATCCAAGAAAAATCCAATAAAACATTATTTATTTCTCCAACAGTTGAGATATTATTATAAACAGAAATGGTTGCACTTATATAATTGGTGAGGTTTGGATGATTGTTATGGGAAATCAATTTGTGTATATGTGGAAGTAACTGAAGAATGAAAAGGATATTCTAGCATGTGGCAAAGGTTGGTGACATATAATAAAGTATAGTTTATGAAATAAAATAAAATATAGATATAGATAGATGTAGGTTAAAAGAAGAGAAGGTGATATTCTTGATTTGTATAAACAAGTAGAATAGGAATAGGAGGAAAATGGATGGTTGAGATGAAACCGTTAAATGCTCTTTATATTTAAGGTTACTAAGTATGCATTTGTAGGGTGAATTGAAGATGCAATCACTTTCAAGGGATTGCCAAAGTACCATATTTTGTATATTGTTTTGGGTCACTTTCCTTCTTCCATTTTAGTTACATGCCCTTGTTTCCCTTCTCCCAACCACACTACAAACTTATTTAACTCATTTCTAGTGCCATCTGCCCCACCACCATGCTCCCTCTCCTAACAAGAAGGGCAACTTCTTCTTGCACCTCTACAAATTTCTTCCTGCACCCCCTCACTTTCTGAAAAAGACTGTTTTGCCCCCTTTAAAAAATGGCTTCCGGATTGTTCTTTCCAGAACTTCTTTCCCGAACATGTTTTATGAATTATGGATTTATTTGTGTTCCAGAAAAGATGTTCCAGAATGATTTTTTTGTCTTATGGATTTTCTATTCTGGAAACATCTTTTGCTTACGGAATCACTATTCTGGAAACACCTAAAACTTTAAAGGCTAATTTCGGTATTTTTGAAGAATGTAGGGGTGCAGGAAGAAAAGTGTAGAGGTGGAGGAAGAAACACCCAACAAGAAGAAGATGATGATTACAGACCACCCAACCAAACAAGGCCCAAGTCCATTAATCCAGCCCATCGAAACAATAATACAACATTAAGGGTGTGTTTGCCATTAAATTATTTTTGGTAAGTGTAAAACCACTAAAGAAATGTTAAATACAGTTTTGATGAGAATTAGACATATAAAAGGTGAAGAGTTTACTAAATGACAAAAGTATTTCAAAAAAGTCTTACACTTCAATCTACTGGACTAAACCCCTTTTCCAAGACAGTTTCTTCCTGCACTCCATATCTTCTTCTCCCACCTCCATACACAACATGAAAATACATTTTTATCCTTCTCTTGCCACCTCCATAGAATAATTTCCGGATTATATAATCCGAAAATGCATTTGAAAAAAGACTTCCGAATTATATAATCCAGAACATAAAAAAGACTTCCGGATTATGTAATTCAGAAAGTAATAATGCATCTGAAAAAAAGCTTTCGGATTATATAATCTGGAAGTTAATTACAATTGTGAAAAATGACTTCTGGATTATGTAATCCGAAATATTACAGAGGGGCATTTTTGAAAATACAAAAATCTATGGAGGTGAGAGAAGAAGGTATGGAGGTGCAGGAAGAAGCTTCATTTAGTTAAAAAATTGAACTGCTTAACGAAAATTACTTCCTGCACCTTATTAAATTTGAATTTATGCCTATTTTCAGGTGAAATAACAAAAAAATCATTAAATTAAAAGAGATACAGATAAAAGTACATTCTAGGCCTCTTTTTTTGAATATGTATTTTTTCATTCCGAAATTAATTTTCTGGAATGAAATTTTGAATTTTAATTTCCAGAACAGAATAACATATTCTGGATTTGTTTTTCTAAAATGTATATTTTTTAATTCTGGATTTTTATTTTCAGAATAAAGGATATTTTTGGAAATTAAAAAATATGTAGGGTGCAGGTTTGAAAAGGTTGAGTATAGCAAGAATTTGCCGTACTTAAATAATTTAGAAAAGCTAACTATGTGTATCCTGATTCATTTTGTCAATGATTTGGCCCAATAAGGAGTCAATAAATTGTCTTCATAAATGACCAAGGATAATGATGAAGGTTAGGAGAATCTTGGAAAATTATATATTTCTAATGATTTATGTCGGCACGTATATTGTAAAATAATTATATCAGTTATTTATTACAAAAGGACTTTTCTTTAAGTGGTTAAAATGAAGTCAAATAATTATTAAGGAAGTTTATATTAAGAAATTGAGTATATAGTAGATATAAGTGTATGTCTTTAGATTTGGTTTCAATAGGTAAAGAATAAAGAGCGATTAAAATCAAATCCAACATCTTAAATACAGATTATTAATGGTGCAAACAATATATTTTATAAAAAAACTATATCATTTTATTATTGTTGATAATAAAAAGGTAAATGGTGATAAATGTAAGGATTAGAGGGAGTTTGATTTTTTTTATCAGTAAATAATAAATAAAATAAAATGAGATATTTCAGGGGTGTCCTAACCTTTATACAAACACTTTAGGATGTTCCAAGCCGAGATTGACAGCTTGTGCATGAAATAACATATTATGGATGATCCGATAACGGCCCGATAGTAGGTGGCCTGATTAGCCCAACAAACACTCGCTAAGATAGACTCAAAATGACTCTGATGCCACCATAATAGGAAGTTGACTTTAAGCATAACTCAACCCTATAAAATCAGCTTATGAGGTGAGATTTGCACCCAGTTATATACAATGAAATGTCTTTATCTCTAGTCGATGTGGAATGACCAACATTAATATTGAAAAAACATATCATTTATTCAAACAAGATTCTTATAACCAGTATTTAGTTAAAAAAAACAAAATACAATACAAACAAAACAACCCCTAATATAACTAAAGTCCCACAAACACATTTACAATCAAATTCTCTCCCCCACAGACAAGGGAGCTTGATATATTTTCCGATGAATTGCAGCGTGACAATCATAAAATATGAATGATGATGAAAACTTTGAAATTTAAGTACGTAATTAGTTCAAAGTACAGAGAACAAATTTTCTTTTTTTCTCCATACCACTTATTGAAATGGGCACTTATAAACTTGTAATAAACTCGATTCACTGTGGATTTTCTTTTCTTAGTTTGTTTGGAGATGATGTCCATAAATTTTTAAAGCTGGATTTTTTCTTACGGCACCCCATGATTACTAAATCCACCCCATACTACAAGCATAAAAAAAAACTAAAATACCCTACTTTGCTTCATCATGTCATCGTTGTTGCCACTATTACCATCAGCTGAACTACATTGGAGAGAGAAAAAGAAAAAGAGAGAGTAAAATGATGGACTTTGTTAAAAACTTATTATGAAAACTTCAAAATTATCATATATACAAAACTTGTTCTGAAAATTATGTTTTTGAAAGCTTGTTCTGAAATGTATTTGATACAGTTTTAGAAATCTTGTTTCAGAAATCATGTTTTGAAAATTTTAAAAAGTTTATTTCCAAAAGAGGTAATATGGAAATCACATTCATGAAAGGTAAAATGGTACTTCTAAAATTTTGGTAATATGGTAATTGGGCTGGACAGTGTGTTTAGAAAATGCAAAACTAAAGACATTTATATATATTCATTTCTGTTGTATTTATCACGTTCAGAAAATCTGTTTTACAAATTTAAAGTATAAAAATATTATTCATCATTAAAAAAAAGTCAGTGAAGAAATTATTTTCAAAATAAGTAGTACACACATAAATAAAATGATTTAATCTAATCTTTAATCAAAATTAGATAGAAAATCACTTAACGCCACAAAAACTAGCTTAAACTTCGTATTTAACTAACAGAAAAATAGAAGCTCAAAAGAAGAAGAAACATCGATAAAAAGCACTGAATTTGGCCCATTATTATTCATGGTGATATTTACATGCATTTCAGATATTAGTTTGTTCATAACCTTTTATCTCTCTTTACTTGATCTTTTATGACTGCCATAAACCACAAATGAGTTGCTTGTATTCCCAACATCTAAGTTTGATGAATGTATAAACAATTAAAGACAACAAAAATAGTTAGACGAAGATAAAGAATAGGAAGAGAAGTGTGTACAGTGCTTGTCTTCCACTTCACAAATGGAACCGTGTCAGATTCATGGGAGAAAGAAGAGTAGTGTGACAAGTTTGATAACACCAAACCTCACCAACAATTTTCTTCTCAAAACTGGTCCACACATTCCCAACTACTTTTCTGATAAAAGAATTATCACTTAATTTAAATCAAGTAAATGTAACTAATTTTATTATTTAGTTTTGTGGGGTTATTAACCCAAGGTGAAATGATTTTAATATTAATGTTTAATGGTTATGAACTTAGACTTATGTTTGAAATTAAGGATGATAATGCGAGCTGGTCCGTCCCATACTTGATCCACAAAAAGTGGGTTGGGTTGGTCCGTCCCGCATAGAATCTGTGGGCTGATTTTTGTAACCCGTATCGTAAAAGGGTTGGTCCGTGGACTTGAGGGCCAGCCCGCAATAAGAAACTTAAAAAGAAATTAAATAAAAAATTTGAATTTTTATTATTTAGATGCATTAAGTAAATGATCTCATAATATCATTTTCATGCGTAGTAAGATGTTATTAAAATTTTCGAAATGTGAAATATGAGACTACATAAAGAAAATGGGGAGGTGCAGAAAAAAAAAATTATACATTTCAAAGTTATACAGATTATGCGGACCAACCCACCCTGCCTCGCACTTGGCCTGCGCGGGCTGCGGGTTATGTGAGGCGGATCTAAGCGGGCCAGCAGGTTAAAATAAGCAACCCACCCGCGTTTTTTTCAGCAGATCGCGGACCGGCCTGCACGACCCGCCCCACTTTGTCATCATTAGGAACAAAATCACTATTATATATAAGGAGAAGAAATTATTCAAGAAAGAAACTATTATTTTTTACTAAACTAAATATAACCTTATGAACAAGTTTAATTATAGAATCTTAATTTTTTCTTTCAAATATATTTAAAAGAAATTCATTGAAAGATGTCCTTGAAAGCACTTACCAGATTTTGGATTTTGATCAGATGCAGCAACAAGATCACCCAAAAGTCACTATCATCAATTGATTGATTGTAGAAGCATTGTTGATTTTTTTTTTGTGATTTCTGGTAGAATCATTGTCTTTTTATTTCTTAAACAAAAGTACAGGTTTAAATCCCTCTTTCCTGGAAATTGCATAGAGGTAAAAGTACTGTTTTATGGATCCTTTCTCGCTTGGACGTTAGCTTTTGTGAGTTTGTAGATGGTGGGGCCCATAAAAAATCTTCAAATTGTTGAAAACGGCAAAAATCACCACCTTTTTCTGAAGTCTTTTTCAAGAGGTGCTTTACCCCTTTCTAACACTTTGTTTTGGATGATTTATAAAAAAAATTACAAATAAAGGGATATAGAAAATTTGTTTTATTTATTTGGAGAGAAATAAAAAAAAGTTGTAAAGTTTCACTCGATCCATAACATTTCTTTCTACTTCAAGATGAAAGTTTTATTTGAAGTATTCCGTAAAAATTAAATGACATTTTTGGAGGAATGACTAGGGTTAGGGTTACGGTTACACATTGGCGTCATTCTTTTTCATAAATATTTATGAAGAAATACAATTGTTAAAATGAGTAAGGTGTGAAAAAATTTAAAATTGTGAAATTCAATTTATAACTATCTAAATTTATATTATTATAAATATATTTAAATGAATTTATTTTTAATTTAAATTTAAATTTAATTCATTAATAATTTTTTAGATTTTAAATTTTTAAATCAAAGTAAGTCTCACATTTCAAGTTATGAAATAGTAAGTCGAGTTAAACCCAAGATAGATAATACTAGATTGGATTTAAGTTGAATCAAGTTGATTCAAACATAGTGATCTGAGAGAAGATTGAGTTGATTCAACTTAGATCCAAGTTGAGTGAAGTCGACGGTTCAAGTGAAGTCGATTCAACTCATACCCAAATTGAGACAAGTGAAGATCAAATCAATTCAATCTAAACTAGTGTTGAGTGGGGTCAATTCATCCGAGACCCAAGTCCATATCGAGTCAATTCAACCAAAACTAATTTTGAGTTGACCTACACATAGGTTGAGTCAATTCAATCCAAACTTATGTCAAATTGAGTCGACCTAGGCCAATATCAAGTCCATTCTATCTAAGTTGAGTCCAATTAGATTTGGCCCAAGCTTAAACCAATATCAGAACTAGGTTGAGTTGAGTCGAGTCGACCCATGACTCAGTTAAATTAAGTTGTCTTGATCCTAGGTCAAGTCAAGCCAGTCTGGCCCAAGTAAGGTTGATTTGGCTTAGGTCCAGATCAAGTTGAGTGAGTATGGGCCCAATTCAAGCTTAATTGAACCAAACCCAAGTCGAGTAGAGTAGGCCTAACATAGCTTGAGTTGAGTCAACCCAATCAGATCAAGTCGAGTGAGTCCAAACCCAAATCAAACCAAGTTAGTCCAAGCACAAACTAAGTTTTATCGTCTCAAACTTAGATCGAGCCGAGTCAAACCAAGATCAAGTCGAGTTGAGTAAGCATAGGTCTAAGTTAAGTCAAGCTGTCCAAATCAAGTTAGGTTGACACATGCATACGTTGAGACAAATTGGTTGGTAAATATGAAAATTGTTTCAATATTTTTAAAATTTTATATAATTTTTAGTCAACAACTACTCCTAAACACAATAGTAGAAAAGCTTATAATGATATTCAATTATTCTAGTGCAACTAAGTGGACATAATGTTTAAAATTTGTAATACGCATATGACAAAGTCAATCTGACATAGACATCCATTATTAAACACGAATAAAAGTAAAAAAAAATAAAATCAGACAAATCTTATCGTCCCCAAAGAGAAGGTATCAAAGGCCTTGCTCTTGTACAAAAGAAACAATATCATCTGACACATCATCCTTCTACTATATTTACATTAATAGCGAATGTCTAAAGCGTGCTCGCATTGTGTCATAAAATCTTCGTCTTCGATCTCTCTTCGCAATGTAAGAAGTCTAACAGTTTCTCTTCGCATCTGTCTTTGAAGAAGTGTGATTCCACAGTTCTCTTCATTTTATTGAATTCATTTTGTTTCTTTGGATTTAAAATGGTATTTCAAGAAGTACTTTCAAACCTAATCGTCCACCCATGCATAGTTGAACACTTTGAAAAATTTCTTGCTTAACTCCTCGAATGTCAAAAGCAACGACTCTATTGTAATAAAGAATTTGATTTTTTCTTTTAAATTTTTTATCTTGTTCGACATATAAGACCAATGTATTGCCAAAAATCTAAAGTGACAAGATATTACAACATACATAACAAACATATGCTAATTGGAATTAAAAACTTTAACTATACCATTAACAAATGTTGTATAATAAACAAACTATGAACCACAATTAAAGATCTACCCTACGTGGACCTACCTTAGTCATTAAAGCTCCATAAATAATGAACATCCTATGATAAAAGTTAAATGAATCTCTAAATTTCACTTATATATAAATTGAAAACTCAAAAACTAACAATGCGACAAAAGTTAAATGAATCTCTAAATTTCACTTATATATAAATTGAAAACCCAAAAACTAATAATGCGACGTGTAAGGATTTATTTAGTTATAGAATAATAGCAGAACTAATCAATTAAAAATCTTGTCTCCCATCAGAATAAAGAAATTCCATTATAAATAAATAAATAAATAATAAAATTATGAGGAAGAGAATTTTTCCAACCCAAAAAGACCGAGGTTCAACTTTCCAAATCTTGAAATAATTTACAAATAACCCTAAACGCTTAACTTTATACTTGAACCAAAATGCATATTTCTAAAATATTGTTTAAAGGTTGCAGGGTAAAATTGTTAATACCTGATTATTTATCATACGTCTATGTGTCACATTTCTAAACTTCTGATATACCATGTCATGTCATGGACCACAAAAAAGATAATTGTTCGTTTCCAATTTCTAAATATATCATTAAACTAAATGGATCTTTGCATCGCTAAAAAAACTCAATGAAAATACTAAGCAATGATTGATCTCACAAAATTTGTAGTTAAAATTAGATGTGCCCTCGCTTTCAATTACTTACTTCATTTTTCGTATTTACTCATAACGTCGTTTTGAACTCGTTTTACACATAAAATAGTTTCAAAAGATGAAAAAACATGTTCTCAGTAACCTTTTCTATTTTCACTAAAAATGAAGGAAAGGGGAAAAAACCAAGCAACCCATAATCTATTCCTATTTATTTTATTGCCCAAACAAAAAAAAAAAAAAGTCTAAGGAGACCCTACTATGAACTTAAGAGTGATTGAAAATAAGTATGTAAAAGATCTAACCTCAAAAACTCACAACTCACAGATAACCATAGTTAGCAGTGCACTTATGTAGTAAAATAGGCTGGAATACTCTTTATTTTTAAATGACGTAATTATATCTGACATCAATACACTTATAAAATATTTTATTATCATTTTATAATTTATAATTATATATGTATTGATAAATATTTTATCATTTTATAATTTATATAAATTTATAATTATATGATATATAAATTGAAACATATTTATATTTTAATTAATTCATAGTTATATTGCCTGATGTTTATTATCATTTTATAATTTATAATTATATAATATATAAATTGAAACATATTTATATAAAATATTTTAATTAATTCATAGTTATATTACCTTATGTTAAACAAAGTAAAATTGTTTGGACGTGGAGAGTAGGTGTCATTAATCAAATAGAATAATACACGGTGCCAGGATCTTGTGTTCACCAGTCAGCAGTGAGATAAGCGAATCTAGCACACCATGATAGTGCCAAATAATCCTACAAAAAACCATATGAAGTGGACCGAGATATTCTCTCCGTCCCCTCAACTTCCAGGAGGGGCATGAATTTCACAACACATTCTCAAAAAAGAAACATCCTACACTATATCCAGGAGGTGGAACATTAACTTGTATAAAAGAAATGGAGCAACGCAACCAATGGAACTGATGAATAAAAATATAGAATTGTAGATTAATTTTAGATACCTTCTAAAGGGGGAATCCAAGAGATTTAACCTACAAAAGAATGGTACATCTTACAAGATTGAAGAATTCCCAAGGCTTTTTAAGGGAAATTTCTGAATGGGAGCAACCTGCGACCTTAGCATATCTCTACTCTACAGCCTAATGGCTAGAAACCCAAGAAAATTGTCCCATATATGACTACCAAATTCTTTGCTATTCATAAGAACTGGTAATCACACCAAGAAACGTCTCTGGCGTACCATGTTGTCCATTGGTTTCTATTGGATAGAGCCTTGAAAATGGCCTGTACATTTTTTCAGCTTTGTTTCCCCAAACACAAACAGAGCAACTGTTTCAAGAGTTCTGCGTTCTGAACTAAGAAAGCAAAAAAGTTCTCAACTCATTCAACATAGGGCGTCAGTGCAAGAAACATCATCGGATGGCGTCATATTGAGATCTGGTATCAAGAAAAACCTTTCCCCGGTTGATTCTATCTCGTTTGGCCTAGATTCTGATGCTTGTGAACGAGTATCATCTTGAGTGGGACGTGTGAGGGTCTCCGGAGATACTATTCTCTGATGGGGTTGACCAGCAACCATACACTGTGGTTCAACAGATGTTGAACTTGGATTCTTCTGATAATTTGATCCGATATCAAGCTAAAAATACCAAAAAAATGAGGGTAAGCTTTAATCAATAAGGTTGATTTCACTACATAAAAAAGTAGAGAGAGCATCTGAACATACCTTAATCTTCTTCAGACTCTCATTTTTAGCTCTCTGTGCCTCAAAATTTGCATTTATAGTTGCTATTTCCTGCAAAGCAAGAGTGATATTAATATTCGTGAATAATTACTCACATCATCACATGTTTATGTATGCCAAACTAAAATTTATAGTTCTTGAGAATATGTGCCAAGCCCAGGGAGATACCTTTTTCAAATATATTCTTTCTTTTAGCAGGGAGTTTTCCTCTTCCTTTAGTTCAGCAAAAGTCTGAAGAACGAGTACAAAATAACGATTAACATTCGTATACAGTATTTGAAGAACAAAAGAAAGGTCACTGCCAACGGCTTCTCAACCCAGAAATATCATTCACCACGAATATACGATCTTTGAAATCTTTCAAAGAAAAAGAATGAAGGTAGCAAATTACTAGGATAATGAAGTGTAGTTTTACCTTTTTTCTTCTGCACCTCTTGGTAGAAGCTGAGTTGGCAGTGTATCCACTCGTGGCAGTAGCCTGAAAATTGGTGAGATCATAAAGGATTAGCAAGATAGTGACATGAATAACCATTCGATAAAACCAAAGTCGAAAATAAGGGGAAAAAGGGACCTCTATTTTTGAAATAAAACAGAAACAAACAAAAGTGTAGCTAAATCATATCAATAAGCAACTGAGAAGAATATAAAATTAAAAATAAAAGATAAAAGTAACTTCAATCAGACCGAGTATCTCAGCATAGCAGCCCAAGGAAAGGGTAGAATGAAATGATCGAGAAGACATTGACGTTGGGATCCAGCTAAAGTGAAATATACTTAGCTTGCAAAGGTTGCTTGAGAGGGAGCTAGATGCTTAGAATTTATAAAAAGAAATAATAATTTTTATGCAATGGAACACGTCTCAGGTCATTGGCATGGCATACCCTCACCTACCGTCAGGCCCACGTATAGCCCATTTATAATTCTTTCTGATCAAAGCCCAACTTGGGCATAATTTATTTTTTGGTTATTATCGCGAAAAAGTGATCCTGACGCAGATGAGAGTGAGGAGGACAACTCAGCATAGGCAGGCACGTGATGATGATGGTGTTTGGAATGGTCACGTGACTGGGTCACATGAGCTTAACCCAGTAGCCCTATAAATTAAAATTAAATTGTAATTTTGGAAGGAGTAGAGAATAGAGAAACAAATATTCGGGGTTCACAGCATGGTGCACGCCCTGGAGTGGAGTGGGCCAAGGGGGCGCAAATGCTGCGTGTCTTCCCGTTTCCCACCCAACCGAATCCTAATGTATAGGATTTTAATTTCCCATTTAAGGCACCAACTTTAACTACCATCACCCCCGTGATACTGATACCCCATCCACCTCATAATGGCACTGTGTCGCCGTGTTCTCCCTGTCTATCACATCTCATTTCAACACCAGAAACCGTTTACATCCACACCAACAACTCTATCTCTCTATCCCACATTCCTCATACACCTAAATTTTCTTTTCAATTATAAACGCCTTTTAATGACCATTATTTTAATTATTATTTAAATAAATACTAGTGGTACTTGTTATAAAGACACAGGTGAATTTTCCACTCCAGCCCAGGTCCAGGTGCAAAAGCAGAACCGATGCAGCTAACTCAGGAACTTACCATAACTTATGACACTAACTTCAACGAATCGCAGGCCCGTCATCTATCCACGACATAACGAAGCAAACCTTCCACACTCCACATTCGGTTCGGTCTTTTCTGAACCGTACCCATCCACATCTAAATCATGGGGCCCCACAAACCCATATTTGCATTGACCAAACTACCCACGCCTTCCACTGCCATTTTTAACGACTTTTGTCAATGTAATAAATATTAAGAAAAAAGAATCTCTGCTCTCATCTCGATTAAGCCCACCGGGAAAATTGGTGTTAGTGGTTAAATTAAATTATTGATTTTTTTTTCACCACGTCAAAAGAAAAAAAGGGCGTGTCAGCGGAATATTAGTTGCACCTAGGAAGGGCGTTTTCGTAATCAATTGAGAAAACATAGAATGACAGGCGGGTACCCCAAACAAAAGCAGGCGATAACAAAACGCCGAGTCTTTCTTCCAGTGCTGACCTAATGCCCCCACAAACATCCCCGGATATTTCCGTCACCACAATATCAACGTGAACACCGAAGGAGCCCCAAAAAATAATTAGAAACAAATAAGAACGGAAAAACCATCATCCATAAGGAGAGGTAATCAGCACAAGTGAGTGGAGGATAATAGTAATAATTCGACTTTAAAACTAAAAGAAAAAGAAAAACAGAGAAATTGACAGATTCGCCGTCAGCGTCTGATGTCAGCGGAAAACCGAAAACGATGCGCTATTGAAAAAAGGAAAAAAAAAAAGGGGGAAGCGGTTAAAGCTTAAAAACTCCGCTGGCCTTTGGCCAGTGAATAAAGAGGCAAGGGCAAAATTGTCAGACCCGAAGTAAACGTCATGCAGAAGGAAAGAATGTTTCGTGAGGTAGCCATCTGAACCGCCGAGAACTACCGCAGGTCACGAAAGGCGGAGGGAGTTACGCGCACGCGCAGTCGTAACGGTGAAACAACGGAAGTCTGAGAACACAACAGAGATCAGAAGAAACGGAGGGAGAGATAGAGAGAAAGAAATATAACCTTGGATCTGGCGGCATGGTGTTGGCGACTGGAGTCTTCGTAACCGTCGGCGGTGGCGGATGGCGAGGCGCCGCTGCTCCAAGAGAGCGGCGTGGTGGGACTGCATCTGGTTGAAACGGCGGCGTCGCAGCGAGAGACGGCGGTTGCTAGCCTTGATCTTGAGCGCGGCTGTTTGAGCCCCCAGGAGAGAGGTAGGCGGTGGTGAGATTCGGTCGAAACGGTTTGCTTGAGTCGTAGGAGAACTTCGACGACGAAGGTTTCGTCCGTCATGGCCGCCCTCACCCAGTCATCGTTCAGCATCTTGACGTTTGGGTGATAACAGTCATGAAAGGGAGATAGTGTTGTGTGAGTGTTGCGTTGGTGTGGCGTGTGTGCATAAGAAAGAGAGAGAGAGAAGAAGAAGAAGAAAGAAAGGGGTGGCGGAGGTATTGGAAGAAAAGATGAAGAGTGAGGGGAGGATAGGTTTATATATAATTTATAATAAATGAGAATAAATAAAAAATAATAATGAAGAGAGGGGGTGAGTGTATTGTGTGGCGGTGAAGGAGGAAGGTGGAGTAGATTCGAGTTATTCTTGGTTGGTCGTTGGTTCTTAGTTAAAAGCGAGGGTTGGGTCGTGTAGGAGGGTGTGGCCACTCACTCTTTTCTGCTCTTTCTCCCTCTCTTTTCCTCCCCTGACCCCACCTACTCACATCTGGCATCACTACGCCAATGTCAATTCCAATGCCATTTTCTCTTTTTTTTAACATTATTATTATTGAATTATTCCCTCTTCCCCCTTCCATAATTCTTTACCTATTACACAAACGATTGGGCCATAAGATCGGGGAGGCCCATGAATCAATTCAGCCCGTGATATGCGAGGAAATCAAATGGGATGAACACCAAGGGAGGGTTTCAATTAGAAAAAACAGTTTTACTTATTCAAATATGTTATTAATATATTGAGAATTTATAAATAACTCCTATTTTTAATTACAGTTACATTCATCATGTATCCATTTATTATTGTGTCAAATCATACAATTAAAAAACTGTTAATTTTTCATTTATTCTTACCTTACCAACTAACTAATAATTTAATTCCATTTTTTTAATGCATTTCTCTTCTCTTAATTTATTTCTTTTCTATTTTTCGTCTCTTCTACTTTTCTTTTCAAAGCCAAACAAGGAAAATGATTTAATAATTAGCTATTACTTTTGAAATGAAAAATTATAAAATATATGGTATCATTAAATGTACTGTTAAAATAAAGAGAAAACAAGTCATTCTATTTAGTAGCAACAAGAATGACAAAGTTTTCTTTTTCTTTTTTATCTTACAGAACTAGATTCACTATATTGACTACATGACATCCTTGAACTAAGTTTAGTGTCAAGGTTTTAAGGATGATAATGGGACTTCTCTTGTAACTTTATGTATTATATATATATATATATATATATATAATATTTAAAATTATAGGAATTCATTAGAAGGAGATCAATAAAACGTATACTATTTTTTTTTATGAAAAAGAAAGACAATTAAAGTGCCTCCTACTATTGACAAAAAAATATATTTAACTCATGATAAAATTGAGATGCTCTTCGACTAAAAATATAGTAAAAATCATTGAGTTAGAACTATATATACAATTAATTAATATAATATACGTATCATTAAGTGTATTATACAGTAACATGTATTTGTCTTCTTTCACCGTGGTACGATGCACCGCGTAAGTAAAGTAAGAAATAAAGTAATTCCTTAAAAAATGCATTTCAAAAGTATTTTATGGTAATTCGAATAATGACTCATTTAAGAAAATTTATAAAAAAAAATGTGATTAAGCTAAATTATTTTAGCTTTTTAAAATATTTATTTTTATGATTTGTTCTTTACAAAAGGTTATCTTAATTTGATTTTATTTATTTATAAGTATTTGGTCTAGTTTTAAGTAAACAACCCTAAAAGTAACCAAAACAAAAAGTGGAAGAATAAAACAAAAAGTCAGCGGAATGCAGTTTGTAAATGTAACCAAAAAAATATGGAAAATGTGAGAGTGATAATTAGCTTGAGTTTGATAACAATATATTTTTCGCATAAACAAAAAAAGGTGAAAATATATAATAACTACCCATCACGAAACTTAAAAAATGAATAGATTATAAATTTTACGATTAAAAAAAATTAAATCGTATCTAAACATTTGTCTTTTAAAATCTTTACCCTTTTAAATTAATAAACAATATATTTGAAATGAATAAGTTGGTTTTATTATTTTTATATTTTAAAAATAAAAGATATTGTTAATATATCGGAATGGAAGGAAGAAGTTGGAAAAGAGAGAGACAGGGGTGAATGATTGGAATGGAAGAGTGCGTGACAAGCCTCCCTTTCGGCGACTTCACGCCTCCTTGTCACCGTTGGGATTTGCACCACCAACACAATGTTTGAAACCCTATTACGAATTCATAATTATAATACTATTTTATTTTAAAGAACTCAAAATCATAATTATTACTATCACTGTAGTATTAATGGCGTCAATATAATTCTGATTACAATGTATTATATTGTTAATTCTAACTTATTTAGAAGTAAATATAATTCTGATTACAATGTATTATATTGTTAATTCTAACTTATTTAGAAGTAAATTGTATTGTGATATTTGAAATTTAAGTATTATTTTTTTTGTCTACTTGTATAGATAAAGAGGAGTTCATATAGTATATCTCAAATTTGTTGTATAATTGTGATGTGTCAGTAATCTTTGAGTTTCTTCAAACTTTCTTTCTTTGTTATTGATGTTCCGCCGGTCGAGGTACCTGCTACTGTATTTCGACATTTTTTCATATTCTAACCAGAATACACTTAAATCATACAACTGACTTGAGTGTCGGAATGTAATCGCAGATCGATCGGCGAAACATCAATAACGAAGGAAGGAAACTTGAAAAAACTCAACCGACAAGTCACAATTTCACAACAAATATTTCAAATACTATCTCGGCCTTCTTTATACACAGTTACATTTAACATTCTTCATAAGAACATTTATCGTTGTATGGGAAATGCTTGTATCATTTCAAACGGCCAAAACTGAAAAAACACAGAAAGAAACGCAAGACTAAACTTGTGTTAGGCAAATTAATCTGCACATGCCTTTTGCCTCTCCAAGAGTATGCTGAAACCTAACATTTCAAAACCAAGTCTCCACCAAGTTCCTTTCTGGCAAGAACATTCATCATACTGTTTTTTCATCAAACTTTGAATTTAAGATTCCATTTTAATTAAAATAGATAAAAATTGCAGTTTTTATTTATTGAGACTGACCATGGTGAATAAAAAGAAAATGGTATAAAATATTTAACCTAAATTCCCATCACGTCATATATTTCAAAAATATATAATTAGACTCTAAGAAGAAAATTAGTCATGTTCTTATGTTTGCGTATGTTTGATCTTTTGAATAATAAAGCTTCATATTTTTTGGATTTTTTTTCATAAATATACCCGGTGTTCTTACAAGATTAAATAATTATGATTAAATATAATCTTTGGTTTTAGGTTCCTTGTCTTCAATCTTAAAGATTAGTAAAATTATTTAGTGTATTCTCAAATATTTAATATATTTTTCCTAATTTATATATTTATTTATATTTGTTATGTGTCCTATAATTATTTTGGACTCAAGTAGGTACAATACCTCTTTAATAATAATCTCATACTAAATTAGTCCTTTATTTTCGTTAATGATGTAATTACATGATAATTTTTATAAGCTAATTATCACGACTGATTTATCAATAAAAAATTCGAGATGCCAACACATGTTGTTATAGTGGCAATGTATCAATACATGTCCATAGTACATTTGTCCTCGAACTCAAAGAATAACGATAAGTTTTAAAAAATATATTTATTTTGCTATTATTTATTTAGTTGTCTTACATGTAATTAGCGTGTATGATATAAATGAAAATAAATATATAGTAAATATAACTTGTGAAAAACATAAATATTATTAAAATTTAGAGAGAATTATTTTTAAATAATTTGATACCGGAAAAATATGAAAAGACGGAATAAGTAAAGATTTCCTAAAAAATAACAAAACAATCACTAAAAAATTTAAATTAATGAAAGAAATTGAAATAAAAACAAAATAATTTACCACAAAAAAAAATAGTAAAAATGTAAATATTTGGTATAGGAAATCAATTAATAAAAATATTAATATGGTTGTTGTATTATTAAGAGGTCGAACACCCAACTACACTTCCTATCACGCACCACATTCTACAAAGTGATTAAAAAACATCATTTAGCTATCATTACACGATAATCATGTGAAAATCACGATCAAGAGTCAATTGAATTTTTTGGGTCACGTTTGTACACTCTCTTACACTATGAGGCTCAAACTTACAACTATAAATAGATGCATCCCCTAGAGTCAAATGTAATGAACATCATATCCATAATACTTCTTGAATTCTAATTCACAACTAACTTGACCATCAAAGTATATCATTACAGGTACCCATGCCAGAAGATCGAAATAATATCAAACTATTAAGAAGACTAATAACCAAGAAGATCGAGAAGATCGATAGTTTAACCAGTTGTAATTGTCTACTTTATTCACAACTTATATTTTATTTTGTAACTTATTCTATGAATTTGCTAACCTTCTTAAATTTTACATAATCCAACTAATTTTAAACCTTCACTTTTTTCCTAGTAGATTAAAAATGTTCTTAACCTTAAATTTTCATAATAATCTCAAGAAAATCGATCAAATTCTTCCATTAATTTTTATCTGATTATTCAAATAAATTAATCTCTCTCTTCAAATTGTTTTTAATTATTATATCTAATTAGAACTCCTTGGTAGAAATGCTGCACATCAAACTAAGATGATTCAAAATTCTTTTAGCAAAAGTGCAATCCCTCGTTACTTAAGTATTATTTGGATCTTTCTCTATATCTATCTTTCTCTCTATCACACACACCCTTAATAGAGAGAGTTTCTTCATGCACTTCTATATTTTTTTACTACCACATATTTTTTAAAATACCAAAAATATTATTTATTTTATTGATTTTTTTTCATTTTAGAATAGGTGATATGGAAAAGTCTGGATTATACAAACCGGAAAGTATATCCATATTGAAAATACCTTCTAGATTTTGTAATCTAAAATGAGTTTATTTTAAAATAATTCATTACGAATTATGATTTTTGGTAGATATTTATGGATTATAGAATCGGAAAGGTATTTATAGATCTGAAAATCTATTTCAAATTCTATAATTCAAAATGCATTTTTTTAAAATATTTCGAATTGTAGAATCTATAAGGTATTTTTAGATTTTAGGTTCCATATTTTTTTAGTATTACATGTTTTAAAATACCAAAAATATCTTTTTATTTTATTGATATTTTTCATTTTAGAATGGATGATCGGAAAAGTCAAGATTATAGAATCCAGAAAGTGTATCAATGAAATACCTTATAAATTTTGTAATCCAAAATGAATTTCTTCTAAAATAATTCATTATAAATTATGAAATATGGTAGATATTTATGAATTACAAAATCTAAAAGGTATTTATAGATCCGAGAATCTCTTTCGAATTTTACAATTCAAATGATTTTTTTAAAATATTTCGAATTATATACTTCATAAGGTATTTATACCTTTCAGATTCTACTATACAAGAGGTGTAAATAGAAAATTATATTTCATATATTTTTTTAGAACAAAATGGTCTTTTCGGTTGAACTATGGGGTGCCAAGAGAAGTTATGGAGGTGCACAGAGGAAGAAACAACAAAAAATGATTCCCCACATTGTTGACCCAATAAGGCCCAAATGAAGGTCAAGATAGACCCAGCCTGACATATTGATTCACCTTGCCTTCTTATTACGAGGTCACCCTGTCTTACTGACTTCCAGTTTCATACTTCAGAGCTGAACTCAACTGCTAGAGTTTTGCTGCAATGCCATAGTTGACATTTTGACCACGTTAAAAAAGAGAGTCCAAAATGTCAATAATTTAAATTTTCTTATTATGTACTCTATAAATATATTTTAAATTATATAAAAATATTTCTCTGAAAATATAATTTAGATTACGTAAATGTATTGACTACATAATTTAAAATATTTTTTTATCCGAGAATATATTTTAAAATTCTGAATTCTGAAGATAATTTTTAAAAAATTATATTAGAATAGATTTTTAAATTACACGCACTAACAGCATATTCTAAAATATAACTCAAAATATATTTAAAAAAATTATACAATTTAAAATATATTTATATAATTCAGAATAGTTTATTTTCAGATTATAGAATTTATAATAATTTTTTGATATAGAAAATATTTTAAATTGTACCGTTCAAAATATATTTTTAGATGATTAGATTATATAATTTTAAATATATTTTGAAATTATAGATTACATAATATAAAATAGAATTTTAAAATATTGTTATTTGAAATATTTCAGAACTACAGATTATCATTTCTGTAATCTACATTGGATTGAAGTCTTGGACACGTGTTATGCCCTCTCTTTTATGTTTTTACTGGAACGTGTTTTAAAAATGATGGAAAAATATAATAAAAATGTTATCGCTTAAATGGTTATATAAATAGTTTTTTTTAAGATTTTATCCTTATTTGTTTAGACGGGTGATTTTTTTTTTTACTATTTTAAAAAATATATTTTCTAAGTTAATTATTTTTTCTTTTAAAATTTATTCATTTTTAAAAATTTTAAAAGTAGAAAGAAAGGTACAATCTCCCTCCCACTTTTAAATCATGTTTAAAGGGTGGAAAATATTTATAATAAATTTTAAAAATAGACATATTTTTTATTAGATATTAAAAAATAGTATTTAATGTTTTTTTTATTATAACTCATGTTAGACAACACTTACCATCCCATTAAAAATATCATAAAAAAAAATAAAAATATGGAGGATAAGACGAAACTCATAAACTCATGAAAAAAAATGAAAGAAACTTTGATAAAATTAAATAAAGATAAGAAGATAAACAAAAACATTAGCTTCCATTAAGACAACAAAAAGAGGATCAATTAAATTGACTATCATTGGTAGTCGTCAGTAATAATAAAATTTTATGATATTGATATATATTACTACCATTACTTTCTCTTCAACTTTAGGTGGACGTTTTGATTTTCTTGAGTTTTGAACTAGTTCGTTGTCTTTGCTTATTGAGGTAAATTTAACAATATTTGTTGTCAAGATAACCAAATATGACTCCTCAACCTATTGTTCATCACTTGAAAGAGATTAAAAAATTGATAAGACTAAATTTTGAGAAACAAATTTAGAAGTAACCTGTTTGACATCAACTAATTTAGGACTTGTTGCATTAGTTGAAGATTTAAGATAAGACAATCATTTTAAAAGACCATAATTTTCAAGAGACGGGGAATAATTTTTTGTAGCAAATCATTTGAGTCAAAGACATCCCCCAAAGAGGGTTATTAGCAAAAGTATAATCCAATGATCTTAAACCAACTTTATATCTCCAACATATTTCTTAAACTTTTGACCAACAAGAGATCCATCAACCTCCTGGTCAACAACTCCAATAAAGATATCAAGATCACTATCATTTCCTCAACATCCATTACCCGTTTCGGTTACGGATAGGTACATCATATACGCAAAATTTTGTCTCTTTGTGACACCATCCACTTCCTTGTGAAGAACATCTTAATTTTTTTAATCTCTAAAATCGCATGTTTATATTGTACAACAATGAGTTTAGACAAAATAATAAGCGATCTGACAATGTTATTGAATTTATCAAGATCTTGTTTGCAATTAAAAATACCATACCCTATCATTTTGTATTGAGAATTATATGTTATCATTTAAGAAATCAATCAATATTTTCAAATTTGAATTTTTGAATTTATAAAAATAATTAATAACACTCTATAAAATCATATATGATGTACAAATTAATATGATTTGTCTTCCATCTTATTATTTCTTTCACTTTACTTAATTGTTTCTATGGTGATTGGGTTAGTGAGATGTCCAATAGTTTCTCAACCTTAACATACATAGTAAAGAAGTTTGGCTTAACACGCATTTATTTTTGTTTGTTGGATTCATGTGCATCACTTCTACGAGTATTCCTTTCCTTTCTCCATTTTCTCTCATCACTCCAGCCGCTACAAAACGAAATCTGAGAAGAAAAAAAATTCTATAATAGTTAGGTGTTAGAGTTTATTTATGGTGGTAATGGATATCCGATACAATTGAAATTCAAATAAATGGATTAGATTTAAAATTTATATTTATTTTAACTAAATCAAATTTATTTGAATTTTTTTAAAATTTATTTAAAGTGAAATAATCTAGATTAAATTCACTTGTCAATTAGATTAAATTCATTTTGATTTTGATAGAGGCTAACCTGACTCAACTTGGGCTTAAGCAGACTCAACCTAGACTTGTACCGACTCAACCTAGATCTGGACCGAATCGGCTAGATGTATACCCGGGCCAACTCGGCAAGACTTGGACCCAAGAGAATCGGGTCGACATGGGCCCAGGACAACTCGACTCAACATGGATCCATAGTGACTTGGCTTTACATGGGCCCCGACCAACTCAGCTCGACATCAACCCGACCGACTCGGTTTGACATCAACCCATACCGACTCGGCTCGACCCGACTCGACTCGACATTGATTCAACATCGACTAGGACCAACTCAGATCAACATGGGTCCGGGCCAACTAGACTCGACATGGGCTCGGAAAGACTCAACTCTACATGGGCCCAGTTCGTTTCGGCTCGATATCAGCCCAATCGACTCGGTTCGATATCGACCCAGACCGAATCGGCTCGACATCGGCCAGGATTGACTCGGCTCGACATAGGCCCGGGCCGAATCAACTCGACATGGTCCCAAGCTGACTCGACTCGACTTCCCCCTAGATCGACTTGACTCGACATGGGCTCGGGTCGACAAGGCTCGACATTGGCCCGAACTGACTCGGCTCAACTTTGGCCCAAATTGACTCAGCTTAATAATGGATCAACATGAGCCCATACCAACTCAGCTCGACATAGGCCCAGACCGACTCGGCTCGACAACGGCTCAACTTTGGCACATAGTGACTCGGCTCGACAACGACTCGACTTTGGACTATACTGATTTGGCTCGACATCGACCAAGGTCCACCCGACTCAACATGGGCCCGATTAGACTCGACTCGACATTGGCCTAGACTGACTCGATTCTATATGGGACTGGGCCGACTCTGCTCGATTTTGTTATGGACTGTCTCGACTCAACATCATCCCGTACTGACTCGACTAGACATGGGTCCGGGTCGCCTCAAATTAACATGGACTCGGACCGCTTAAGCTCCACATGGGCTTAGGCTGACTCGACTCGACATCAACCAGGACAGACACGACTCGAGTTCGGGTAGGGTCGACTCGACTCTACATCGACTCGGACCGACTCGGCTGGACATGGGCCATCCCGACTCAGATCGACATGGGCCCAGGTCGACTCAGCTCAACATGGGCAAGAATCGACTTGGCCGAACATCGCTCGGGCAGACTTGGTTCGAGATGGGCCTGTGATGACTCGCCTTGACTTTGGCCCAAACTACTCGGCTTGACTTGAGCCCAAATAGTCTCAGCTTGAATTTGACTCGGACATACTTGGCTCAACATCGTCCCGGACTTACTTGGCTCGACAATGGCTCGACATCGGCTCTGTTGGACTTTTTCTCGATATCGACCCTAGCTGACTCGGCTTGACATCGATCGGATAGACTCGACTCGACATCGACCTAGACCGACTCGGCTCGGCATCAGCCAGAATCGACTCGGCTTAACATGGGCTCGGGTTGACTCGGTTCGACATGGGCCTGGCCTGACTCAGTTCGATATGGGCCAAGACCAACTTGGCTCGACATGGTTCTGGACCGGCTGAACTCGACATCGTCTCGGGCCGACTCAACCCGATAGGGATGCGAGCCGACTTGGCTCAACATGGGCCCGAGTGGACTTGGCTCGACTTGGACCTGGGCCGAATAGACTCGACATGGGCTCAGATCGTCTTGGCGTGACGTGGGCCCGATGCCGACTCAACTTGGGCTCTGGCCCACTCAACTCAACTTGGGTGAGGGTTTACTCGACTGACTTTTGCTCGAGTTTTGTCTGGGCCGACTCGGCTTGGGTTTGGCTCGAATCGACTGGACTCGACTTTGATCCGAACTGAATCGGCTCAATATTGACCCGGGCCAACTCGACTCGACATGGAATCAAGCTGACTTTGCTCCTGAGCCCAGATTGACTCGGCTTATCCTAGGTCGGGATCAAGTTAAAATCCAACCCAAAATTCATTTTGAATAATTTAAAAATGTATCGAATTTTCATCTAATTTATATCTTATTAAATAGATTGGACTTAAAATCCAAAAATGTGAATTTGGATTTGAGATAAATCCGTTTAAATAAATTAAAAATAATATGTATTTAGATAATTAGGGATTGAATTTGGAAATTTGAATTTTTTTTACACCGGTGACTCGAGATAAAGAAAAGAACACACACATAAGGAATTGCTGAACCTCCGATTAAACTGGAAAAGAAATAGAATTTGAAGTGTTGGGTCGTAGAGGAAAGAGAATTTTTGCATCTAGCAGTGAGGAAAGTGAAGACAAAGATAACCAAATACTCTCATGTCTGCGATGATAACTAGAATACAGTCCGGATTTATGCTTTCCAAAATCAGGAAGAATATATGAATTATATCGAGCTTGATCATGTCATTCTGAAGAAGTATTGGTGGAAAACTCTGGATTTTATAATGAACACATACAGCCAAAAGACCTAACTGTTTTTGGATTTATGGCTTGATTCTGAAGCATAACAAATCTTATACCAGCCTGCTATTAATTATAAAGATTTCTATATATAGAGCCACTTAATTAATCTTCTTGTACTTTGATTTTGAATTTGGCAGTAGGTCCAACTACATCTAAGTACTGATGATTTTTGTTTATTTATTCATATTTTTATCTGTATCTAGTTTGGTTTAGTAACTTCTTTTTGTTTGTTCTTCCCAATATGAACTGTTTAATGATAGATTGATACCCTATATTCAATCACATACGTAATATTCATATCATATTCATACATGTTTTCTGCTGAACTTTGAAGTTACTCTATTTCACACTGTTGTCACTTTTTGTGCAGACATCATGACATTGCTACATAAAAACTACACAAATACATAGTATATAAAAAAATATTTTATAGTATTGAAAATTCCTTTAGTTATTGACAACGTGAGTTTATGTAATTATAATAATGATACATAAAATAAAAGGTTGTAAATTGAAAACATGAAAGGACGTTGGAGCAACTTTATAATAGAAACGTGTATTTTGGTAGTTAGCACCACAGATCCCAACTGTTTTAAATGTTAAGTATGTCATAATAGTTAGTGTAAAAAAAAATACACTTGATAATAGATGTAAAATGAAAATGATTATAGTTATGAAGAGTTTCTTAAAAGCTTAGTACAGAAAGAAATGGAAAGAAAAACTGAGAATAGATTATAGTTTTCACCCTAAATTGGTCACTTAAATACTTGTATACTACTTATGGATATATATTAGTCGCAGGAGAAGAACATCTGATTATATAGCTTTCTTACCCAAATTAATGTATATGAGGAAAAAAAAGTTGAAATGAATTCTTACCAAGAAATTGAAAATATTACCTACTTTTAATCCCTATATCTTAACAGCTACATTACCCACACTAAAAAACACCTTATCAAAATTTTCTTACATAAGATAAGATTATGAATGTCACAGTGATTCCAAAAAAGTATTGTATCAATGCTTATATTACGTGTAATTTGATTTATTTTATGATGTTTTTATGGTAGAGCTATTTTAGTACCTGTACCTATAATATTCCTTCGGTTGCTGGTCAGTGGTCGTGAGCTTGTAGTTTAAGAGTTGTTAGTTAAAGACGTACCCTGCACAACCGAAGCATTCCTTATAGTTCCCGCAATAAATTCAAATGTTTAATTTCTTAAAAAAACACCAGACGTTGCTTCTCATCTCTCACTGTCTGTCTCTGAATGTGCCTTTGTGTGTGAGCTACACAATGAATGACACCAACCTCCTAACCTCTGAAAATGATCCACCACATTACCATCACCCTCCACACCCTTTACACCAGAGACCACCCTCAATGAGTTTATTCATATAAAAATCCATCAGAGCATACACTGAGAACCAAAGGGTCAGTCGGAGAGCGATTTTTGGTGGACCAGAACCAAAGATGATGGAATCCGGAGCTCACTTCTGCAACTCTTGTGGTGAACAAGTAGGACATGATGCTAATGGGGAGGTGTTTGTGGCTTGTCATGAGTGCTATTTCCCAATTTGCAAGGCTTGTTTTGAATATGAAGTCAATGAGGGTCGTAAGATCTGCTTGAGATGTGCCACTCCCTATGCTGGTAAGTGGTAGCCCTCTAATGTCAGTTCCTTCTTTCACTTCCTAACTCATTCAGTGAAGATTCTGTGATTATACTCATAACTCATTTTAATATATAAAATAAAAAAGTCGTATGAATACTAGTTCATCACATGCTTTTTTTGTTTGGGTGAAATAGCCTAAGATTTGTCTCCTTTTGTATATATTTCATAGATAGAGCAAAAGATGATGATCAAACCACTACGGCTGCCCAGATCAATGTTTCTCAGGTAATTCATTATTGAAGGTGCAAAGAGTCATTAGTTAGCCTTAAATTTTTAGTGTCAAGTTTTTCATATCTGCACTTACAATCTTTGCTTGCATTATGTAGGATGTTGGGCTCCATGCTAGGCATGTCAGTACTGTGTCCACAGTGGATAGTGGTAAAGAGAGACTTGGCCCACACCTTCTAGTATAACTTCTTTAGAACTTTCTTTTGATAATCATGATCTGTTTTTTCTTGTAGAACTGAATGATGAATCTGGGAATCCTATCTGGAAAAATAGAGTGGAAAGCTGGAAGGAAAAGGATAAAAAGAACAAGAAGAAAAAATCTGCACCTAAGGCTGAAAATGAGGCACCAATTCCACAAGAACAGCAGATGGAAGAAATACAGTGAGTTCAATGCGATATGTAACATATTTTCTGCAGGGAACAATACAAGATGTGTATTGAAATAACATCCTTTTTGGAAAGCTAAAAGTATTTCAGACCTTAATTAGGTTTATTTTAAGAGAAGCTATAGAAGAAATTAAAATAGTTCCTTGTAAATTGTGGTGAGGATGAGGTAGAGTTATTTGGTTACACACATGGAATCAGACACAAAATGGTTAAGAAAAGTACATGTAAGGACTAAAATCAAAAAATTGTTTGAGTTCTTTCATTGACTAATTTCTCAACCTTGTAAGTATTCTTGTATTTTCCTTTTTGGAATGCTGGTATATGTAGGATTATGTATCTAAACACCTCAGCATCCTAAATTCCTAATAGTGAATGAAGAATAACAAGCACTAGTTCCTGAAGTTAATTGCCAACTTTTCATCAAATTATTATAATTCAGCTGGTTGTAGTTGAAAGACTAGTAGTAATATGATAATGAATATTTTCATGTGGTTATTAATTTTAGTGGCCTTTCTCTATCATTTTAAAACTTGCCCATAAAATTCAATATATATATATATATATGATGTGCATGGCTTCATGCTGCTATATTTTGCAGGTCCTCTGAGGCTGCAGCTGCTGAGCCACTTTCAACCATTATTCCAATCCCAAAAACAAGAATCACACCATACAGAATTGTGATAGTCGTCCGACTTATAATCTTGGGTCTTTTCTTTCATTATCGAGTTACAAATCCTGTTGACAGTGCTTTTGGTCTGTGGTTGACATCCATCATCTGTGAGATTTGGTTTGCATTTTCTTGGGTATTAGATCAGTTCCCTAAATGGTATCCGATCAACAGGGACACTTTTATTGACAGGCTTTCTGCAAGGTAAATACGCAAAGTTGTAAAACATTTGGAAACTTTGATCCTTGTACTTCAAGATTTGAAATGAAAAATCAATTGAAGTGGATTGAGAAATGTTCCAGTCTTTCTTTCTTTCTTTCTCAGTTTATTTTTGTGAAAGGTAATCTTTGCAAATGAAATGAATGGATAATATAAATTGAAATAACATCTAAGTTGAATTTGAGAATGATATTCAGTTAGTTTATATTTTGGATGCTTGAATGCTCACTTCTGTACTGTCATGCCAGATATGAAAGGCCTGGTGAACCCTCTCAGCTTTCTGCTGTGGATTTCTTTGTCAGTACAGTCGATCCTCTGAAAGAACCACCATTGATCACTGCTAACACAGTGCTTTCTATTCTTGCTGTGGACTACCCTGTGGATAAAGTATCTTGTTATGTGTCTGATGATGGTGCTGCAATGCTGACATTTGAGTCCCTTGTGGAGACAGCTGACTTTGCAAGAAAGTGGATTCCATTTTGCAAAAAATTTTCGATTGAACCACGAGCACCTGAGTTTTACTTCTCTCAGAAGATTGACTACCTTAAGGACAAAGTACAACCTTCTTTTGTGAAGGAACGTAGAGCAATGAAGGTAAGCATTTGAAGTTCCATATATTTATTATGACCTCAAAGTCAGGACAACCTTGATGGAACAATTAGAAAACATGACTTGCTATACTCCCCACCTTTTTCTATTCAAAGAGAAACCTCTTCATGATTATCTCTGCTTTTCTTCCAGAGAGACTATGAAGAGTTTAAAGTGAGAATTAATGCTTTGGTAGCAAAGGCTCAGAAAACACCAGATGAAGGATGGACTATGCAAGATGGAACCTCATGGCCAGGAAATAACTCCCGTGATCACCCTGGCATGATTCAGGTACATCCATTCATTTTGTGTGTACTCAAACCTCAATTCTAACATAGTCAGATGCCTGATTTCTGCAAATTGGCTACCAAATTATTTGGAAGGAGCAAATGTGGAAGTCTAAAAGCCCAGTACTTTAATGGAATGCTATATAAAGCTAATTATCTACTTTGTGTAGAAGATATTACCACATATTCAGCTTACAATAAGCTTTCTTCAATATGATTAGTTTTTAAATTAATTATGGCTTCACCAAGTTAAGCCTTATGTATATTTCTTCAATATCCACAATATTTGTTCTTACTTTTTCTTTTGTTGAAAATGAGTGCTCCATTTTAACATTCATAAGCAATTGGTTGTTCTATTATAGTAATAATCACTCTATTTTTCATTCTGAGCAAATAATATGAAGAAATTTTTGAATGATTGTATGAAAAGTGAGAACCTCCTCTGTTTTTGTTAGATCGACTAGTTCTATTGATCAATTATTGGAACAAGTGCATGCCATACTTCTACATGCATCTTCATTGAAAAAAAAAACTGAAATCTGAGCAAATTTTCTGTTTGTCATTTGCAGGTTTTCCTTGGACACAGTGGTGCCCATGACATAGAAGGAAATGAACTTCCCAGGTTGGTGTATGTTTCCAGAGAGAAAAGGCCAGGTTACCAACACCACAAAAAGGCTGGTGCTGAAAATGCACTGGTATGGTAGATACTTGTACTAATATTCTATGTAAGGTCATTAAAATTTTATAATGGCTGATGCTTATTTGGACTTATACAGGTGAGGGTGTCTGCAGTTCTCACAAATGCTCCCTTCATTCTCAATCTTGATTGTGATCATTACGTGAACAATAGCAAGGCTGTTCGAGAAGCAATGTGTTTTCTGATGGATCCAGTAATGGGTAGAGAATTGTGCTATGTACAGTTTCCCCAGAGATTTGATGGTATTGATCGTAGTGATCGATATGCCAATCGTAACACAGTTTTCTTTGATGTAAGTTAAATAGAATAAACAGTTTCAAAACTTCATACACATTGTAGGCTCAGTGTGGTAGAAAATTTAGCATCAAACAAGTATTAACAGCTTTGATGTGTTTTCTTTTTGTGAATGATGGAGTTCAGTTAATTTGGAATTTATCTGCTTCAATATTGTCATGGTGTTGAAGAAAGTGCCTCTGGTGGCATAACTTGTATGAAGTAAAAATCATGGACACACATTTACTGTAGTTTCCTACCTTGATCTCTTTCAGGTTAACATGAAAGGGCTTGATGGCATTCAAGGACCTGTATATGTGGGAACTGGATGTGTTTTCAATAGACAGGCACTTTATGGCTACAGCCCACCTTCCATGCCCAAATTACCGAAATCATCATCCTGTTGTTGCTGTCCCTCAAAGAAGCAAACCAAAGATGTCTCGGAGCTTTATAGAGATGCAAAGAGAGAAGAACTTGATGCTGCTATTTTTAATCTTAGGGAGATGGACAGTAAGCACAGTTAACTTTGTGAATCAGTTTTACTTAAGCACATAGCAGAGTCTTGAATGAGGAAAATGCTTCTTGCTTCTTATTTTGTCTTCCAGATTATGATGAATATGAGAGGTCAATGCTGATTTCACAAACGAGCTTTGAGAAAACATTTGGTTTGTCCACTGTTTTCATTGAATCTACACTAATGGAGAGTGGAGGTCTGCCAGAATCATCTGATCCCTCAATGCTGATCAAGGAGGCCATTCATGTTATTAGCTGTGGATATGAAGAGAAGACTGCATGGGGAAAAGAGGTTACACTCAAATGCCAATGCTCTTCACCTGTGATGATGTTTTAGTTACCACTGAGAATATCATTCTAGCTACATTTACTACATTTTACCTTTTACTTATTTGATCACATGTTCTCTTGTTTGCTCAGATTGGATGGATCTATGGTTCAGTGACTGAGGATATCTTAACGGGTTTCAAGATGCAATGCCGGGGATGGAGGTCAGTTTACTGCATGCCCTTAAGGCCTGCATTCAAAGGTTCAGCACCAATCAATCTTTCTGATCGATTGCACCAAGTTCTTCGATGGGCCCTTGGATCAGTTGAAATCTTCTTCAGTAGACATTGCCCCCTCTGGTATGGTTTTGCAGGAGGTCGCCTCAAATGGCTGCAGAGACTTGCTTACATAAACACCATTGTCTACCCGTTTACATCCCTTCCTCTCATTGCTTATTGCACTTTGCCTGCAATTTGCCTTCTCACAGGAAAATTCATCATACCAACGGTAATTCCTTGACTGTATTTAACAGTGCTAAAAATTACTAATGCATGATAGTGTGAAGGTATGTTACAAAATTGTTATATATGTAAAAGTTTATTGACTTTATTGATAACTATGATAATTATCTTAAAAGCAGTAGTAACAGTAAATATCTATCGAACTCTAGAAGATATATTTGTTGTTACTCATTAATCATTCATTGAATCCGTAAGGAGAAATGTCATAATTATGCGTAATGAGTAATTACACAACCAATGAAAACTGTTTTAGCAACAGATCAGTATATACATAAATAAATTAAGATCATTGCACGAATGTAACATTTGATAATTTGATGCAGCTTTCCAACCTTGCAAGTGCCCTCTTTCTTGGACTTTTCCTGTCTATTATAATCACTAGTGTGCTTGAGCTGCGTTGGAGTGGTGTGACCATTGAAGCTTTGTGGCGTAATGAGCAGTTCTGGGTGATTGGAGGAGTTTCAGCCCATCTGTTTGCTGTGTTCCAAGGATTCCTCAAGATGTTGGCTGGTGTTGACACTAACTTCACTGTCACTGCCAAAGCTGCTGAAGACAGTGAGTTTGGTGAACTATATATGATCAAGTGGACCACACTCTTAATTCCTCCAACCACCCTTATCGTTATTAACATAGTTGGTGTTGTGGCTGGATTTTCTGATGCACTTAATGGAGGATATGAGTCTTGGGGACCACTTTTTGGAAAGGTTTTCTTTGCCTTCTGGGTTATTTTCCATCTTTATCCTTTCCTCAAGGGTCTCATGGGTCGCCAAAATCGTACTCCAACCATTGTTATTCTGTGGTCAGTGTTGTTGGCCTCTGTCTTCTCTCTGGTGTGGGTGAAGATTAACCCTTTTATCAGCAGAGCTGATAGTTCAAGCCTCTCCCAGACCTGCATTTCTATAGATTGTTAAGTCACACACTACTTACATAAAAGTTTTGACCATATGTTAAAATATGGATGATGATTGATGATTGATGATGATTTGAGCCCCATTAGTTCTTTGCTGAAATGTGTAATCATGTTAAAAGTAAGGTTGCAAACATCGTTGTTACTTCTTTTCCATGCGTTGGTCGAATTTCTTGTGTAGAGATCAAGCATTGACTCATTGTATCAATGTAAATTAGTGATTTTGCTTTCCATTTAGATATTGGAATGATATGGAGAAAATAAAGATTAGAAAAATATGTTTTCACTCTCTCATTCATATCTCATATCTCATTCAAATTCGTTGTTTTAGTTCTCATAGTAAATTTTGAAGTTTTTGAAAATGTAAAATGTATATCCACACACAGATATAGAAAATTATTATTATTTATTATAATATAAAAAATTAACTCTTAAATTAAAACTCTAACACACGTAATTTACATGTAATAGTTTAAGTGATTTGTATTATACGTTTAATTTATACTGTTATTATTGTAATAATAATAGTAATCCACAATTTATGTGTATAAATAACAATGTTACTCTTTCTCCAAGACATGCTCTCCAACCTTTAATTGCACGACCAGTACCTCAAATTTTAACCAAAGTAAACACAATGGTCGATGCAATGCAATTGTCATGTCTTAATTGCTGGTCGAGCCTAACGAACTTTCCATCTCCATCAACCACTTGGATTATCAATCAAACTAGAGATGGACCCTCCAGTTTTTGTGCCTTCTGTGCTGTCTCTATTACAATTCACAACAATTTAGGAGAAGTACAATTTGTTGTTCTCCTCTTTTCTTCTTTCTTTATTCTAATTACGTTTGTCAAAGATGGTGGAAAATAGATATCTTGTCAAACATAGAATTTATCACTATATTATATTAGAAATAAAACTTTACTTTCCTGTTCTTTTAAAATAGTTGGTGTGAAAGGAAACAGCACAAGAGTCATCAGCACTTGATTAATTAATCCAAATTAAGTTTATATTTTAAATGCAAGAATGAACTTATCTTGCACGTTTATCATTTATTTCTTATAAAAGGGATTAAAGAGAGTAGTAAAAAATAAGTTACACAGTGGTATTGTCAAAAGAGGTATTGCCTTCAAAAATATTTTGTCAAAAGAGGATTTTGAATCAATTTACCTAACCTAGGTTTCTCAACTCGATTATACTTGAAACTTTATTATGATGATGAGATAGATCCAAAAAATTGTCTAACAGTAAAGGGAACTAAAACAAGTGAAAAAGAAGAAGGAACAAAAGGAGGATCTATGTGTTTGTTTTGCAGCATAATCTTAATTTTTACAATATTATTGCCACCAAAAGTAAGATATACTGTGTGTGTATATATTTACCTCAAAACAACACACACACACTCCAAAGAATGCATCCAGGAAATAGTTTGACTATCCCTAGCCAAGCTGGTAATTTCTTTACATGGAAGCTTCAGATCTTCTTGAGGGCACACACCCTCAGAGTGTCAACTTGGACACGAGGTTTAAGCATTAACATCACACTGAAATGTGATGATTCTTCATAAAATGTATGTCAGAAACCAATCATTCACTCACCATATTAGCAGGAATGAAGAATTGAAGACAAGAACTATAGAGTTTGATTCATCAGCTAGAACATATTTACACGAAAAAACCAGGGCAGAACAAACGCTATCACCAAGCATGCCATCAAGAAGTTACAAAATGGCTGTCCCCGCCAGCATCCAACAACCCTTGGGGATGAACTACCATCGTTGTCCATGAATCTTCTTTCATTCCACTCTTCTATAAATCCATTACTAGTAACACCTGAAACATTTTTTGCAGGCTCGCCGCATATTTCACATAACCTGTGGTGTAGAAGGAAGCTAATATCAATAAAAGATAGCACCATAGACCATTTTTAAATTTAGTATTCATACAATAGAAGTATAACAGAGAACAAAAGAACCTCAGGATCATGTTTATTTTATTTCAATCAGTTTTACGGGCAAATTTATCAAACTAAACTCTTTCCAAACTAATGAATAGGCTTTCCTGTGATAATCTCTCGTTGAATAAGTGTTCATCCAAAGAAGCCCTTTACAGGATAGAAGAATTTGTATTCACAATGATCAGTTAATGCTAGATTGACCAATGGCTTTCGCTTGATATGAAACCAAATTTCCGTATTTGGTATCTAACAATAGAGCTAACTTGTACGCAAAAGAAACCTTAGAACCATCCAATGGATAGAAGGCAAAACTACTGTTACATTTCAGGTCAATGGGGTTTGGTCAATATATCCCTATAATATTATGAGACTAACATTTTCCTAGTCTATGTCCCCTGTGTCATCTGAACATGGAAACATTATCCAAAAGGATCTTCATCGAGACACTTATTCAAATATCGATGACCCAACAAGAATGTGAAAACCAAATCCAATAATTTACTACTTGCCAAACTGTGACTTGATCACTTGATGCATCTTATGGATGTCAATTAACATCAATTCACAAACAATAGAAGAAAATTGCTAATAATGCTCATGTCTAATCCACAATCTTACATCCTAAAGGAGGAAACTTCACCGCGTGTTCGGATGCATTTCTCCAATTTTCTCATCATAGAATCCTAATCAATATGCAAGGAATGGCTATGCATGGGTTCAGTAATGATGATAACGGTTGGCCAACTACAGATATACCAATCAAAGCAAATAGCAGCGCGCTACGCTACCCAGTTCTCTAATGTAATGGTGGTAAGCAAAGTCAATGCCAAGAGCTCAACCAAAGGAGCCTTATGAAGCCAAAATCAAGCATAAGCCTAGTCATGGATATGGAAAGGGTTTGAAGGCATCCTAATTATGATATTGACAAGTCCTACTTCTAAAATCCTGTTCTAATAAGAACACGTTTACAAGGAAGTCACAGACCTCAAAAGATCAAGACAAAAAGATAAAGCCTATCCAATACTATTGTTGAATTAATAAATGTTCCATATTATCAAAGTACCTGCAAACATACACAGACATAGAGCAACAAAAGGGGAAGAGGAATATTTGCTATCAGATATTGTGCCAAACAGTATTACATCATTGCAAAACCTCAAAAAGCACACTAATTTTATTGTCGATCTACAAAACTAGAATCAAACTAATTTGACAAGAACAGATACCTGTTCCCCTTGAGCTTGAACCACGCCTCAGCACAGTGAACGTGCGCAATGCCTAGCTCATCTTTACAAGCACAACCAAGCTGAATCAAATCTAAAGTTGTGGCACTGTTAGCAGTGCCAAAAATTGTTACATCTGATGACTGACCAGAAGTCAGATGGCAAATCCTACAAATCGTTTCACCTTCAGAATTCTCATACAACTTTTTGTGGCTGCTGCACTTTATATCAATCACGCATGAACTTTTATCAGTTTCAGACACCTCCTTTGCTGCTTTCATGGACACCAAACTCAACTCTGCTTCCTCAACTTTCACTTCCAATTTCCTATTCTCTTCATTGATGTACTCACTCTGAACAGACTCAACCACAACCACAGTTTCAATCACTTCTTGATTAACCAAATGGTTTGAATTATAACTAGTTCCCTGATCAACCCCAGGTAACTTATCACTGGAATTTTCGCGACCATGCTTGTCTTGACCCTTAACTTCCTCCTTTAGCTCCTTATCAGATCCCGAGTTCTCATCGACCTGTCTCGAAGTTCCAGCTTCTCCACTTATACTATCGCTAGCAATTGCAACCCCTTCAACCAAATGACTTAAATTCCCATCATGAACCGGATCCAATACATCACCTCTATCTTCATCCATTAACAACTCGTTCACTCTCAAGACACTCCTAATTTTGCCACAGTACAAACCCCACCGAAAAAACTCCTGCTTTTTTAATTAAAGAGGATGAAAATGTGATCAAATGAAAGGAGTAACAAACATATCTTCCAACAATCCAGTTCTTTATTGGGGACACAATCTCTCAAGATATTCTTAAAACTAATCAAACCTTTAAAAAAAATGTTAACCTGGGATGTCACATGAAATGGACGACCTCACTGTCCAAGGAACAAGCCCCCAAATAGCCGCAAAGAGATTGGCTTTACCTCAAAATATTAAATTCCACAAACAGTTCAAATCTGACATGTTTCAATCCAACTCACGCCAGGTAAAACCTGCGTGATTAATGGGGAAAAATACGAGCAAAATTAGGTAAAGAAAGCTTCTCTTGAAAAAAACTCAACAATAAGACTAGGAGATTGAGTGCAATGGAATCATTAGATGATTTAGGTTAGTGATCAAAGAAAAGGAAGAAAAAAAAAGGTGACTTTGTCTTTATTGGGAAATTTAACAGAAACCCTGCTATTGTTGTACCAAGATAGATACGGATGACTATATATTACAAAAAATATGAGCTTTTATTCAGTTATTATTAATTAAATTAATCTAATTGCTGAAATTTTGTGATTGAAGATTATCTGGGAAAAAAATTTGCAATGAGCAAGTGGGTGCACAGTGTGAGTGGTGGGTGGTGTGACCTTTGTCTACTTTACATGATAGTGGCTTAAGCAGAAGCTCCAACGTACGGGTCGGCTCCTATATGGCTGTGGTGAAGTGTGAGAATTTTTCATGGACCTTAAAAAATGGTAACAAACTACAAAACAGATTTGGACTCATCAATGTTTTTACATAGTAATGGCTACTACTACTGACCACTGATCTGTTAGCCACACCACAAACATTATCCATTAATTTGTTCAGTTCCCTTTATCTGTGTATCATGTTAATTGGTTGTTTTTTTGTGTGTGTTTCTTGCTAATTATTATCTTTCTGTTTTGTGTGTGTGTTTTCTGATAATTTGTTATCTGTGTGTGAGTGTGTATGTTGTTATTTTATATTTTTATTATATGTTATAGTTTGAAGGATTATTCCTCTTATAAAAGTGATTCTTCGTCTCGCATTTCTTTTATTCAAGATGAGCGGGGTGGGGTACCTGTAAAGGTGTGTTCCGACGCTCAAGTCAGTCCGAATACAATATGCAAGTAAATTAAGGATGAAAAGATTATTTTTGACACTGGATCTTCTATAATATTTATAATTTTAGGATGAACCTCAACTATCATGGACTTGCTTTTGAGTTCAGACGAAGTCCAATTGTATCTTAATAATAACTTATAATTAATTTGATTTAATCACAGTTAATCATGAATTTATCGTTTGCTCCCAAGTTCATTCTGCATTATCGATCACTCTTTCTCACCACCAGATAGTATAATTATGAAAACAACTTGTACTATTTGAAATTTTGAAATTTATTCATTGAAAAATAAATTCAAGTTAAAAAATATACATGTATAAAACTTGGTATTCCAAAGTAAGAGGAGTTGCCCCATGCAATTGAATAGAGAATAGAAAATCCTTAAAAAACATTATAGTAGAATATTTTGATTGATACTAAATGTCAGAATGAAGTATTTAGTTGTAAATGCTGCGTGAATGGAACGTTCACAATAAAGTAGTATATAAGAATGCGTGCCATTTTTTGATGGTTTGTGATAGGTGCAAAATATTCTAAACTCCAAACTTTTGCCTTCAGAACATTTAATTTGTATATATTAGTAATGCCAAATCTTTATGAGTTATGATTCTTTAATGGAAAGAGTTACTTTCGTTGTTGATTGATGCTTTGTAAGAATATTTTGACGATGACATTATTTTGCAACAAAATAATTTATTTGTAACTATTTCTTTACTTTGTAACACTTCCCACAAAATATATATTGCTAAATATATAATATTTATGCAGTAGTTTTCAATATTAATTACTACTGAACTGAATTATTTTTAATTAAATAACATATTTTAAAAATATTTTTAATTATTACTATTCAAAAAACATATCTCAAATTAAACAAATAAAAAAATGCAATAGACTTAAATACAATTGTCAATGTAGTTCGTATATAAATATATGAATAAATATTTGTTTTTCTTATATAGTATAAATATTGTATTTATCAATAATAAAATAAAATTAATTAAGTAATGTATTTACTAAAATTAATAAATATAATATATAAATATAAAAAAATTCTAAATAAAAAGTCATTAATATAAACTTAAATATCTTTATATATTGAAATATCTGCTCGAAAAAATATTTTCTAATAATTTTATAAAAATTTCAAATTCACATTAACATATATGTGTGTAGTAAATACATTATTATTTTATACGTTTGAAAAGTTCTTAGTTTTAATAGAATTCCTCGTAGAGTATATTTTAAAAATAAACATTAATACTTTTTAGTGTTGTATAAAATTTTGGTGCATGTTAAAATAAAATTATCTAATTTTTTTTATTGTGCACATGTAGTATATTAGTTTGAATTTGACTTACTACAAGTATTTCATGTGCAATTATAGTTGTGAATATTATACAATTTATAGTATATATTTAATATATCAAATACGTGAAATTGTTTATGTGAAATGAACAAAGCAGTGAGAGTGAATAATTTAATTTAAACACAAAGTTAAAGTTCATTTGAAAGGATAAATAAATAAATTGAATTTAAAAATAATTTTCTGACACGTTTTTTCAATTTAATTAAAATATGCATATCCCTTTATTTTATGCATATTTATATATAATAAATACAAAATTTAATATATAATATTATTAAAAAATCATTTGTGAGAAAAATATATTAAATTAAATTTGTCAAAATTCAAACTTTAGAATTGGATAATGTATATGTTATATTTTTTTTATTAACTTTGATAAAATAAGATTTTCAGTCTTTTATATCCTATAAAATATTTTTATCTCTAAAACATGTGAAATTTTCAAACATCTCTATATATTATCTCTTATTTAAAGTTATATAGATTACTTTATTATGAATCCATGACTCAGAATACATTTTATATATATATATTAATTAGTGGTTGGGTAGGATGGTAATGTGTTTAAAAGTGGTGTATTTTTGGTGGATATGTGTTGGGTATGAAGTCATGACCAATTGGGTTGGGCTGATTAGACGCATGTTTAGTGTGTGAGCTTAATTATTGTGTCCCTTTATTATCTCTATTTAAAGACATCATTGTGCTTGTAATTTTGTACACAACAGGAAAGAAATAAAACATAATAGTTGCTCTTGTGTATGTAGGTTGCAGTTGGCGACCAAACCACGTTAAATTCTGTGTGTTGTTTCCGCGTGCGTTTTTACTATCAATATGTTCAAAGATTTTGGGATATGGACTTTGTTTGATTTTTAATTACATGTGAACTAAAAACAAAAAGGGTGAAATACGTTAAAAGAGGGGGTGGGGATTCTTCTTTTCTTCCACCTTCAAATTATTTCTCCATTTTTGTTGATTATTAGGTTGCAACATGATAGCTTGAGTAAGCTTTTTGCTTCCTTCTTTCCTCTCTTAAATGGCATGCATGTGGGAATTGGAAAGAGCATGACTTTTAGATGATCACAAATTGATGTTATATTGTTGTGTTGGATAAGGTTCTAAGATTTTGGGTTCATTATTAGTTTTTGGTACTCTTACTTCATCATTTCTTTTTCAATTTTTAATCTCTCAAGTCTTCAAAAAATATAAGAGAAACTATAATTTTACATTCTACAAATATTATTTCATGTTGTTTCTCTTAGAATCCAGATTATTACTCGAGGATGTTGGTAATAAGGTGTTTTTTCAATTAATTGTGAAACATTGTATTCTTTAATTTGGTGCATGGTTCAAGTTATTGATAAATTGGGTAAGCATATAGTGCAAATTATTCTGAAAAATTATAGTGTGTAAGCTAATGAAATTTATAGGTTACCTTGATGCTTGAATATTGTGTTAAATTTCAGTTCGATAATCTTAGAAACTATAAATATAACTCGTTTATGTTCAGTTTAGATCCGAGATTGAAAGGCATTGATTTTCGAAAAAAATTATGTTTGTTTCAATTTAATTGTGAATAATTTGCGAGAGAAGAAAAAGATGGCACCCTACAACATTGTGAAGAAAAATAATGAATGCGGAAGAAAGTTACCTAATACAATATAATAATAATAATAAACTAATATATTTATATAATAATATTAACAACAATTTTTTATTTTATAAAAATAATTTTTATATGTATCTATAATAAAAATAAAAATGTTAAATATTAAATAAATTTTAACAATAAAAATATTTAATTATATTATTAATAAAAATAAACACTAATGATTAATAATAATAATAAATTATTTATTATATATAAAAATAAGTATACAAAAATTTAATTACTAAAATTTATAAACAAAAATATTTTTTTTTAAAGATTAGGATAAATTTATAAATTCACATTCTAATATTTTAAAAAAATAAAAATTCCCTCACACACATCACATCACTCACCAACTTTAATAAACTTTCTTCACAAATTTACTTTAGATACCCTAATCCAAACAACTTAACTTTCCTCACATTTTCCTCTCAAAACACTCCAAATTCACTCCCTCAAATCCTCATATTTCTCCTCCCTAATTCAAACACATCAATAGTTTTAGATAAGATGGAACATGGTATTTGGTGTATGGAAAAGTAAAGTCTTCTACGCAGGCTTGATTTACCGGAATTTTTGCTTCAAAGAATGCTTTCAAGCTAGGAATAAGGCAGGAGCCTGGAAGCCAGGAAGAACGAGCCCTTCAATTCTTCTATTCTTACTTCTTATACAAAATGAGCATAGAAATAAGGGTAGACGCTCCTTTAGCGAGTATCTACAGGGCCTAAATCATCAACTTGAAAATTCGTCCTAGAGTAGCCCTGCCGACTAGAAGACTTAGAGGAGCTCCCGTGTCAACCACTTCCATTCCTCTCATTAGGTAGTGAAGTGGTCCGTGAAGGTTCAATCACACTTGTGTTAAGCAAGCCGAGTACTCAGACTTAAGATTGAAGTCTCATTCAAGCTAGCAAGATATTGTTTAGGTTATGAGTTTTTCGTTCATTCAAGTAGTCGTCAAAATATAAAGTATATTTATGATAATTGAATGATTTTATCGTATATAAATTTTAATTTATGTTTAATCATGTAGAAATTTATCTTTAGTTAAATTTGATATTAAGTTTTTTAAGGTGTAAATTCACCCTAATAATATGTAAAGTATAAAAACTATTAAAAAAAATAAATAGTCAAATTTCAATGCATATAAGGAGAAAATATTTGCAAATAGAAAAAAAAAATGTCAAATTAAGTTTAATTTATTAAGGTAAATAATTAAATTTTAAACAACATATGTAAAATAAAAGTATGAGAGAGATAAAAATAACTAATCCTTTATAAATTTATTATTGAAATCAACAGTAACTACAAAATTAACAAAATAATACTAAAAAGTAATATTGTTAAAAAAAACTAACCACATTAGTTATATTTTCTTATGTATGATTAATTATGCATTATATTAAGAGTTATATTTTTTATATATTATCGTACAAAATAGGAAATATACAAATTATATAAGAAAATGCAAATTACACTTAATTGTTTAGTAAATTAAGTTAACAGACTACAATATTTTTTTAATTTTAATCTCATTACAAAATAATTCTTGTGTTTACTCTTTACCAAAGGTACTTAAATTTTCTTGGAACTATTATTTACAACAAAGTCTCTACAATAAATTTTTAAGTTAATGAAAAAAATATTTTTTAACTATTTTTTTATAGTTAAAACTATATAGATTTTCGTATTCAAATAAACAATACTATATCTAGTTTAGTATAAAATAATGTTTAAATGCATTTTATATTTTCTATTTCACATACAAAATAGAACAAGGAAAGAATCTTACTAAATTGTGATGATTGAATATAAATTTACTATAATTGAATCACTACCAAAAATCGATATCATTCTTCTTAACTTTCTTTTTTAATTTATGTGTTTTATATTTTTTTTATTGTGGTTTTACTATTTTTTTTGTCTAGTATTTCATATTTTCTTAATCAAATTTAAAAAAAAAATCTCATATCGATTTAGAGCATGAAGGAAGATAATTTAAATATACTTACATCTATTAATATTGAAAGACGTATTTTAAGAACAAAAATGTAATGGAAATACAAATTCTAAAACAAACAATATCTCAAATGTAGCAATTGAGTTTAATGTTGTAATCTCAAGTCCGTTGAGATAGCATTGGTAAGGTCAATTAATGCATCTAAAGTATTGTCTACTTCAAAATTCAAAACTTCGTCACAGTTTTAAAAGACATGAATTAAAGGAGGAAGATATATAAACTGTAACAAACATCAGCGATGTGAGATTATATTGAATGTAACAGAACATACTTAATTTAAATATCTTGATAATCTGAAAACATCTCTTATTTTCTTTTATCTCTTCTTATCTTGCATAGGACAACCAATTATATTTATATTTTAAACTTTTTTATTATCTCTTACACCCCATATTTGATAGATAATAGATTGCAAGTGGAGAAAGTGTGAAGAAGATTGCATAAGAGAATAAATTATGGAAGAAGAAATGAAAGTGCGAATTGTGATGTGTATTGGTAAGATATAGACATTTCCAGCTATTTATAATAATGGAAGGATCCACCCATCTCACTCTCTTTTCACGTTAATGCAATACCTTTGCACCACATTAAATCAATCTTCACTTAACACTTCATATCAGATCAGATTCTGAATTATAAAAATAAAATTATCTTTCCCATTTTGAAGAAGTAAAATTTGAATAAGAACTTATTAAAATGTAAATTGTGTAATATTTTTGCATTAAAAGTTATAAAAATACTTACTATTTTATAAGAAATAAAGAGATTGAGTTGTTCTCTGTCCTTTTCCAATCATACATATTTTTTTTTTATGTTAAATATTCTTCCTACTCCTATCTCTGTCTCATGTGCTTCTAGTTTTTTAACAACATTAAATATTATTCCACTTTTAAGTCACTCTCCAAAATCTCATAATAATGAAATTTATACTTAATATGTTTATTATCTTACTGATCCACCTCATCTACTTATATTACGTAATCAGATTCAACACACAAAATAACACTTATTTTTGTTTTCTTTGTATTGCTAGATGTGCTATGTGTTGCCGATCTCACATTGACTAGAGATTAAAATCTTTCATAATATATAAGTGGATGCAAACCTCACCTTATGAGCCGTTTTTATGGGGTTGAGTTAGGTTTAAAGTTCACTTCGTAATATGGTATCAGAGTCATTTCGAGCCTATCCTAACGAGTATTTATTGGGTTTATCAGGTCACCCGCTATCGGACCACCCATAATATATAGTCTCACGCAGGAATTGACAATCTCAATGTTGAAAGTGTGTGTTGGAGATCCACATTGACTAGAGATTAGAGCGTCTTTCATAGTATATAATTCATAATTAAGAGTTGTTTAGTACAATCCTAAATATATATATAAAGGTTAGTAGAAATATTTGTTATGCTTAATATATAAAGGTTAGTAGAAATATTTGTTATGCTTAATATTTTATTTTACGAAAAAAAGCATATTTGTGTGGATATTGATAAACTATGTTGTATAATGCGTAATGAAGATATAGAATTTCATTTATATAAGAAATCAATATTTTTAGTAATCAGATTCTTAACATAACGCTATGTATGTATATCAAGAAATCAAACAAAGATAATAATAATGAAAATAACTAATTAGTGTTTATGACAGATGATTTTTTCTTTATGATTAGATGCGTAATGCATCAGAAATAGGTCTTCCAATTTAAACAAACAACTACTTATTGATGTGATGTCTCTTTCCAAATAATAAATAAAAAAATGTTATTTTATTATATAGAGAAAAAGATGTTACTAGATTTGTCGTGAACCAAAGTGATTTACTTTTTTTTGGTTTTTGTTCGGAGAATAGATGGGCTGGGCTGAGACTTAGGTGGACCCTAAAACTGAAAATGTTAAAATGTATGGGCCCCACCATTAGAGAACCCTTTCCTCAGTGAAAGAGATATGATTTTTGGATACAAATGTCTTTTTCATAATTTTTCTAAAAATTAAATCCATTTTTAAAATGATAATAATATTTTTTATGTTGTGAAGAAGAAAATAAGAGCCTAATTTTTTTCCTTTTAATTATTATAAAATATTTTTTACTTACTCTTATACAAGGAAATAGAGATAAATCTCTATGTCTCTTTTTTATTTTTATCTATCCAAAAAAACACATATTTTTATCTTTCTTTTCTATTAAGTCTTCCTTTTTTATTTGGATAAAAATGAAATTGTGAAGAAAGAAAGGAAAAAATTTAAAGTAAACTTATTTAAATAGTCTTATGTAATTTTTTTTATTTTAAAATATTATTTGAAAGATCTTGTTAATTGAAAGGATAAGAAAAAAAAGACAACAAAAATTGTATTGATTTGTCTCAATTTAACTTTTTAAAGATTTTATGTTTTGCTAAATCCAAAAAGTACTCCTACTGAAAAAAATTCAAGTAATATTTTACTTTTTTTTAAGTGATTATCACAAATATTCTTTGTACAATAGTATTTTCAAATTTTATACTCACTTTTAAGAAATAAAAAATAAGGTTGTTATAAACCACATTATCTAAGGTAGACACATAAAATACGAGCTATGGTTTTTATATTATTTAAAAAAAAAAATACATTAAGCAATTTAAGAAGTATTAGTAGAAACACATATCCTGGGTATCCACATTTTTCTCTTTTACTCAATTTTCACAATGATAGAAATATAACATTCAAAAATAATTTTGGACGAGTCGAAATTGAAAAACAAAAAATAAAGTGCAGAGAGTGATTGAAAGTGAATGTTATTTTTATGTGAGATTTTGTGTAGAAATATGTGAGAGTATGCTTTTTTTGTTGTCTTAAAATAAGAAACTAAAAAAAAAAATGAGAAAATCATACCAAAACTGTACATTAATGTTAATTTTCAAAATTAAAAAATAATTTTATTTTTTAAGTAATTCATATGAAATGATAAAATATTTCTTTGTATTAATAAAATGAGATATATTAAATAAGAGTAGAATCGGAAAAATTTAGTTATCGAAAGAAGAATCTATATATAAATTTTGAAGAGATTGATAATAGTTAAATTATTGTTATTCATTAGTAAGTGTTTTATTCATGAGTCGTTCAAAATTATAATATAATAGTTGAAAGAGATCTTGAGATGGTACCGAATTATTCTTGACGAGGATATAGTTTATCATTATGCGTCAAATGTAATTTAATATATTTGTATTAGTAGTTAATTAAGTTATATTTAACTTTAAGTAAGCGATCGACGTGTGTTTTAGAGTATATATCACAAATGTCATTTAATATATTTCACTAACATGTTTCTTTGAGTGCGTTATTTTTTATTATTATCTAATTAAGTTATATTAATTTTACATAAAAAAAATTGACATATATTAGAGTATATATGTTTTTCTCTTTATTGTTTAATCTTCTCTTAAGATGGTAGAGGATCATGTCTTATATTTTATGAAAATAAGATATTGAGCCATTTTTTCCAAACATATTTTTTTTATAAATCTCATTTATCTTCCATTTCGTACCAATTTGGAGGAAAATAAATTTTTGATAAATCTAACATAGATAACGTATCTCTTCCTTATCAAAACAATCATAAAATTTTAATAATTTTATCTATACCCCTCTTTCATAATTTATTTTCATGTTAATAAATATCTCATATTTAATACTCTGGTTTTATATACATAAAAAAAAAAAAAACTCATATTGAAGAATGCTAATATGATAGGATAAAATTATAAAAATTAAGAGCAAGATATAATATAAAATCTCGACTTTAAAAAAAAAAATATCAACAACCATATATTTATAATAAAAAAATAAAAAATAAAAAAACTATATTACATAATTTGTTGCTCACACTTTTAAAAAAAAGTTCTATAATCATTTTGTAAACGTGGAGGTGAAGAGTTGAAGTAAGGTTTGATGAATTATAAAAGAGAGTCAAAGTTACCAAATTTGACCGTACTACTCCTGACAGATTATGCCTATGACATCACCAAAAGAGATGTTTGAACAACAATTATGGCTTTCAAATCCACATTATATTTATTTTGAAACTTGAATATTAAACACATTCACATAAATAAATCTTTACATTCTCGTATACAGTATAGTTAAGACCACTGACATAAAAACTAAAGTAGGAAAAAATTGACATGATAAAAGAAGAAAAAATCCATTAAAATCTATAGTCATTAGAATTTAATACAGGAAAATATGAATTCAGTAAGCATTTTAATAACTACTACATACATGGACAAATACAGAAAACTCACTAACTTTCAGCCTCTTTCGGCCACCAACATTCTGTAGAAAACACTATCCACTGACATTTTTTATCTGAATTTTGCATTTTGTTTGCAAGGAATCCCTCCTCATCTATGTCTTTGTTAAGATTAACACCCTATTTTGCAAGTAGTTATAGTTAATAAAAAGAAGTAACTGAACAAAACTGATGGATTCTGTTACTTTATAGATGACATCGAGTTTAATTCAAAATTGTAAGAAAAAGTTCAAGCAAAGTCGCTCGCAACATTTCATATATATATGTCAACATAAAAATCACGAGCACTGTTATTACCAAAAGTGCTTATAAGTTTCAGGAAATCAAGTTCATGAAATAAAAATGAAATTTGAAACATTAGAAAACGGCATTGAAGAAACAGATAGATAGCACATTACATTTAACAAGGAAAGGAACTGGGTGTGCAACATTGCAAAATGAGGCACATATTAACATGAGGAAACCAAAGCAAGCCCAACCAACAACCCCACCATCAAAACTCTTCTGGACCCTCCTCCCCTCCTTCCAGCCAAGGCTTTAGTTTTCCCCGTACAGTTCAAGCATTCTAAGTTCTGATATGACCATTTCAGGTCAAGTATACTCCTACTATATGACATGTAGACTTTGACAATAAACAAGGCTATATTTTCCTGGGGAGAAAAAGATCCACCGGTACCAATAGAGAACCAAAAGGTAATACATATACTGACGGATCAACTGCAGCCATCCAGCTTCCCAAAATCTCAGTCCCGGTTCAGCTTGAAACTACGTTGGCCAGGCCACAGAACACGGTATTTAGACAAAAATAATGGTATCCCACTATGCCCCTTAAGCTTATCATCACGATCCTCCAAGATGAATAAATTGCAGCCCTATTTGCCGCTTCACATGGTCAGGTATCAGCTTATTAACAAGCTCAGGAGATGCTCCGGTTAACTGTAAACAGGGAGAATAAAAAATATAGTTGCCCATCAGTTATGTGTAGCTTGGATGTTTATCAGGAATGTACAAGGAACAAAGTGCATATATATGTAAAGATCTGTCGAAGTACAGACCCTTATCAGGCTTCTACATTTTTTCAAACTTTTTTTTTAATACTATCAATTTTATTCCTAGTCTTGAATTTGTCTGTACAAAAAATTCACTAGCAGAGCACAAATATGACCAAGAAAGATAGACTTACTTCCTGTTTGAAGTTAAATAGAGGGGGCAATGGACGACCATTTGGCAGACGAGCATTGGGTTCTCGGAGTTCATCAAAGAAAGGATGAGCACATGCTTCAAGCTGCAAAACAAAATTATATTTTTCTCAATACTAAATTAATTAGAACATAGAATACATAAAAAGGGGTAGAAGACAGTCTCACTTACCGCAGTGCACCTAAGACTTGGAGAGTATTGCAAAAGCCGGGATGCAAGATCAATAGCTTCTGGAGGCATCTTTTTGTGGAATATCTACAAACAATTTCGATGAGTTAGAATGCCAGGAATATTCCCATGCTAATATGAAAGGAGAGAAAATTACAGACCTTGTGCCATGGGTGTGCTTTTATCTGTGGAAACCTAAAGTCGTTGTAATTGGGATTCATACAGCGTACTTCCTCTCGAGTGGGTGTGCCAAGCACCTACAATACAAAATTTTATAAAGGTGACTAGTGATGAAAAGGAAAAATACATGACTAATGAAACATATACAGTACATGTTAACACCAATTGCACCTTTATAATATGTACGAGCTGGTCTACAGCATTTTCGCCAGGGAATAATGGCTGCAAAAGTTTAAATTGTTTCAGACAACACACAGGTAGCAGATAATCAAGAGAACATTTACATCACTTTGTGATAAATTTATATAATAATATTTAGTAATAGAAATTAATGAAAACAAATCAATAACACAGACCTGGCCTAAAAGAAGTTCGGCAAGGACACAGCCAGCTGACCAGATATCGATTGAACTTGTATACTCAGTGGCACCAAATATAAGTTCTGGTGCTCGATAGAATCGTGAACATATGTATGATATATTAGCTTCACCTTGGACCTTATGAGATAAGATTGAGGGTTAGTAAACGATAACGTATGATGAATAGCAGTCACACGCTCTCACTAATAATACATAACTTAAAAGCATACAGAGCATAACAAAAACCTCCCAAAAATTTAAAATATGATGTTTCCACAAAATGCCAAGAAAAATAACCAAAATGTTCAATATAATATAAAAGAAATCTTAAAACAAAGCTTCAAAGCTTGCTGTTGAGCTGACCAAGACATGAACACAAGGGACTATAAGAGCGTAAAAATTAGACCCTCTTCATCGAAACTGTCAAAACTTTATGGCAACTGATAGATTATTGGTTGACAGTGAGTTATTACCACATCAATATAAAAGATGATAATGCCACGATAAAATGGACAAAAATTAAGCACATCAAAGCAACATAAGGAGGTCAACATACCAGAACTTTTGCACTTCCAAAATCACATAACTTCACTTGGTGAGTAAGAGGATCCACCTGGAATGTACACATAATGACATTTAAACCATAAATAATTACTACATTCTAGAATAAACTGATATATATAGGGCGTGTACAGTGAGAGGAGCCAGTCCCCAACCACAAATCAAATGAATGGTTCAGATAAAAACTAATTAAAACAATCTTAACAATTCATGTATGATTGTATAGCAAAAATTAACTCCTCTCACCATATTACAGTGAGAAAACCATTTTTGTAGGTGACATTAGAGAGAACAAATTTGAGCCGTACAACCATAAATGAATGGTTAGGATTCAAAGTCTTTTAAAGCCACATGACCACATAAAATAGTCATGTTATTTTTTTCAAAACCTCATGATTTATGTTTAAATCTCAACCATTCATGATAAGATCTGATACTCCATATTTATTTCTCACACCATCACGTACAAAAGGCTCTTATTAGATACACCCCATACACACACAGGCACAACAACAGCATATCAACAAACCAGTATATTTTGAGGCTTCAAATCTCTGTGGCAAACTTTGGGAACAGTGTGGATATAAGCCAAGCCCCTGAAAATCTGCATGCATTTAACAAACTTTTAATATCAGACACCGAGCAAATAAATCATATATATTTATGAATTGCCAGGAAGTATGCAGCATACCTGGTACATGTAAAGTTTCACATAGATGATGGGCATTCTTTGATTAGCATTGCTATAGTGTTTCAAAACTCTATACATGGACTCTGGAACATATTCCATCACCAAATTAAGAAAAAGTTCATCGGTACTTGTAGTGGAAAAGAAGCAATGCTTCAGAGTGATCACATTTGGGTGATCCATCACACGCATTAACTGTAGTTCACGATTCTTGTATCGCCTGTCTTGTAAAACCTTTTTAATTGCAACTGCTTCCCCAGTTTCCAAGCATTTTGCCTAAGAGAAAAAAATAATCAGTACGAGGAAAAATAGGTGGAGATAGCAAGAGTAACGATCTAGTATTAAGCGAACAGCATACCTGGAAAACAATTCCAAATGACCCAGTTCCTACAACTCGTTCTGCCATGTAACTAATAGTCTGCAAGAATCATTGCACAAGACATTAAACTCACAATCGAGGATAAGTGTAGTAAAGTTGCTTTTAACAACCAATCAAAACTTTAAACAAGTGATAATATCAGCAAACAGGAATTTACAAAGATAATACCTGTTTAGGTTCCCCATTTTTGCCTCCAATAGTTGTAGATATGATGTGACCAGTGAGAGAATCATTGCCATTGATGACAGAGTTAGACATCTCCTGTTAAAATCGTCATGTTTAAAACAATTTGTAAAATGTATTAGAATCTGAACCTTTCTTCACAAAATATTTCAAAATGGTTTGGTTTCAGAAGGAAGCTGAAATTTGGAAACCAATTGGCAGACATGAAAAAAATCACAAGGTAAAGACTAAGATCGTCAACATGATACAAAATTAAAACATCAGATTTCAACAGCCCGTCGAATAACTCAAGTGAGTTTCATAAACTATGCAAATTGGGTAAAACAAAACAGGTAAGCAACTTAAGGATGTAAGCTGCAAAACAAAGTAAATACAAGGAACCAAGAACTATAGCATCACGAAGTTCAGAGGACAAACTTCAATTGAAAATGTTGACAGCAAAAACTTAAGGGAACACAACGTGTTACGTTGCTAAACCAAATTGAAAAAAAAAAAACAACATCAAGCAGCAGAGTACAAAAGTGTAGGCAAAGATATTTGATCGGAATCATAAACAAAAGGAAAACAAATCTGGTGAATAACTGGCAAATGATCATAAGTTCACACAAACAGAAAACCAAAATCGTTGACACTTGGGAGTCCAACACCAACACAAGATCATAACAAGCACGATCAGATACCGATACAAGTATCAGCTAAAAGCAAATCTCAGAATCTCTCCCCAAAAATATAAAATGAAACCTCACAGAAACCCATAGATCAACGCCAAAATGAACCTGGCGGGTCTTCTTCATTAAGTTCAAAGACCAGATGTTCAGAAAGAAAACCGAATTCCCCCAAAAATAACAAACCCTAACCTCCCCTTTGTTAACTGCGCAAGCAAACAAAAAAAACAGAAACACAAATCACACATCCCAGACCAAAATTCCACCCTCGTCCTCTTCACAACAGAAATCACAAAGACATTTTCAACTCTCCCATTTCTGGGTCACTCAGTTTTCTCACCAACCAGACAATACAAAGAAAGAAAAAAAAAAAACACATTTTTTTCCGGGAGGAAAAGTACCTTATCCTCAGCCATGGCAGAGGGGAGAGAGAAGAAAGAAGAGGAATCTAATCTAAGAAAAGGAGAAGAAGGAGAAGAAGATGAAGAAGAAGATGAAGAAGGAGAGAATGATAGGAGAGAAGGGAGAGAAGAAAATTTCAATGGAGGTCCCAGCAAGAGAAAGACAAGTCCATGTGATTCCAGCTCTCCTTTCTTTCCTCTGTCTTCCTTTTTCTTTTCTTTTCCATTTATTTTTTTTTTGGACTTTTCCCAATTTCCTTGACTAACTTTGCACATTAGGAAGACCTCACTGTTAATCATAATCATTAGGTATGCTTAACAAAAATCAAAATTAAAATGTAAATTAAACAATTAATAAATAGAAAAGGTAATGAACAATCATAATGCTACCTTCTTTTCTTTTTTGAGAAAAAATCAATAATCATAATTGAGTTTCATGTTTTTTGCTTTATCATTTTAACGTCGGCGGAATTCGTCTTAGAATGATTGTTTCATATATGATATCATTGGTCCTGTTTCAGACATCATCTTAATCAATCATTTTTTTAACATATTTGTAAATTCTCTTTTTTTTTACAATATTATGATAAATAACCCTTTTGTTTCTCATTAATTATTGGTTTAAAAAAGAATGGCATGTTATAGTTGATGAGTTATCTCACTGTAAAAGGTCGACGTAAAAAAGTATTCAATTTAGACTCATTAAAAGTCTATGACATTATCCAAGTCAAATTTAGACTAATTGATTAATCAGAGTAACCTTTTTAAAATATTCAATAAAATATTTAAAGTTTGATTTTTTTTTCCATAGAAAGCATTTATGTTTAACAAAATACCTTAATTTTTCATATTTCTCAACGCAAAAAGTATATGTTTAATTATCATTGTATTCCTAGTTCAAATCGGAATCAGGATCTGTAATGGGATGTATGATTTGGATGACGATTATTTTTAAAAGGTTATTAATTATTTATGAAATTTTTAGAAATTGATCAATATTATTGAATCTTCATTAATTTGTTGTATTTGTATAATTATTTTGATTATGTTAATAATTAACGTTCGACATTGACCAATAACTAATCATTTAATATATTTTTAAACACTTAACTAACAATGAAATATTCTCATAAAATTTATTTATGTCTCATTTAATATATTTTTAACTGAACAGATCAAACTTAAGCGTTTAAGAATCTTGTGTAAGTAAATTTTTTCATTTCCATGTAATTATTCGTATTGAAATTAGTGTTGGGAAGAATCACCTAATTAACAGCTCAAAATATTTCGATCTTTCTCATTATAAACAATTATCATTTCATAAAATAAATTCAAGTAGAAGTAAAATAAAACATTACTTGTGAGGGATGTTTCCGTGATTCTACACTAGAGTTACATTAATTTATATTCCAAAGTTACTAAATTTCAAGGACAGAATTTCTAAACGAAAAAAAATGGTAACATTTGAAAAATTGCAACACTATATATATATATATATATACTTGGATGATCGAATCGATTTAAATGAGTCACTCAGAAATTTGATCATTCAACCACAATAAGATCATGTAATTGACCGATTCATGATGACGAGTCATGAGTTGACAAAGTCAGCATGGTTAATCCATAATTAAAGGTTGTTTAACACGATCCTAAACAGAAACCAACTTCATAATCCGGCCCAAAATCCAAAAACCAGGTACGTCATTATTTATAGTACTCTGATATCTGAGTGCTGACACCCTAACTGACTTGAGTAGTGGAGTGTCTTCTGCAGATACCATTTCAACCTATGAAATCAGGTGACCAAAAGAAGAAAGGCGAAACAGGAAGTGAACAATAATAATAATCAATTAAAGAAAATGGAATAACTATTACCAAACACTTTGAAAATTATATATATGGTTATATAGTGTCGTGTCCTGTGCAATTTTATTTCTATATATCGGTACGTTAAGGTATCGTTTTATAAACTTATTGTACATCAATCATTACAATAATTATTGTAAATAGATTAAAAAAATAATTTGGTTGATTAAAAGTTTAACCAAAACAAAATATTTGATGTCAATGTAAAACTACAGCAAAATAATTTATTAACTAAAAACTAATTAAGTATAGACTAATAAATGTGTCAGTATACACATTTTTTAATGTAAAATTATGTGCTTGATACTCATAACCTAATTCTAGATGAAAACCTCAGCACACTGGTACATCCATATCCTAAATTGAATTAAGTTTATTATTATTATTATGATGATGATAATGAGTCATCCCTAACAAAAATTCAAAGCAAAATAACAAATAAAAGATTTTGTGTATTTTCTACAAAATCAATTAACAGATGATTTTCCATCTTGACCAAATAAAAAATCAATTTCTATAAAGAAATTTACATGGTAAGGAGGAAATTTGGCTTATCAAAGGAGAAGGAGGAGAAATTCTGATTTCTCTAGGCTCTTTGTTTCAAATGAAAGAAACACTGTGATTTTCTTATACACAAATAAATAAAATTAAAGTATACAAAAAAAAAAACGAAATAAAATAATTAAAAGAAAAGAAAAAAATTATGTTAAACTTTTTTCGCATATACGATAAGATTGAAAATGAAAGTTGGGTATATAGTCATAAAACTATAACGGATTATATACATTAATATTTTATTTATGATTACATTTCTTACAACATAATAAAAAAATATTAAAATAATAAATCAAATTATTTTAATGATTTAAAAGAAGTCTATTTTAATATATTATTACTTAAAATATATTTTTATTTATTAAATTTAATAATACCTTTTATTTTAATTTAAAAAATAATTTATATATTTAAAATTTATTTTATTAATTATTTTTTGAATTTATTAATATACATAAAAAAATATTTTACATGTTTATACTACTCTCTACTAAACTTAAATAGAAATCTATTTATGTGTGTAGGAAAAGGTTAAAGTATTTTGAAGATGAAATTTGTTTATTCACAAATTGAAAAAACAATCTGTGTAGTTATGTAAATCTCTAAAAGTTTAATTTATTTCTTCTTCAACGTTTAAGTGTTAGGTGAAGAGGGTTTAATTGGTTGCATGAGGCATCATTAAATTAGGGTAATTAGTGATAATGTGGGGGTAATTTGAGTAATTCTTTAAAATAGTTTTAATAACTTTTTGTTAATCAAGTCAGGTCTAAAAAAATGGTTTATATAAAATAAATAGGAGAAATTCAATTTTTAAATTTAGAGCAAAGCTTCATAAAACTCAAAAGTGTTATTTGGATTAAACAGTCCATTAAGCCACACCACCATTTCTTCAAAACTTTAGATTTAGATGAAACAATAATGGAATTCTTTAAACGAAAAAGTGAGGAAGGAATAATAACACAATGTATAATATATGATTATATACTTTTATAAACTATATAAAAAAATAAAATAAAAACTCTTTCACGACAGAGAGACCATAACATGCATTCTTAACTAGATCTGACATGTCTTGATAAAACAAATACTGTAGCTGAAATTATGTCAGTGTTTGCATGAAATTGGATCAAGGAATAGTGAAAACACTTAGATTTGATCTTCTGAAGCCTATGATCAATTTCTCCATCAAAAATTCAGCAATATGATACACAGTTATCACTGATGCTTCTTCACTCTCACACCAACCACATGCAACCTTGTCTGGAAATGATGTTTTTCCTGTTCTAACATCGAAAATTCCTACCTAGGAGGGAAAAAACGGTTGAGGTTGAAAGGAAGGGTATAAAACTCTTCATTCCTGCTATCTCCGTTAAATGTTCTAAACTTGGCCCACCATGGCATTCCCCTATCTTTGGCACTATCCTTGTAATCAAGAGTATTGTCCAAGAACACAGCAACAATCAATGCAACAGTTGGTGATGAGAAGAATATAGTATTAAGGAAATCATCGAACTGAAAAAAACAAAGGAAACACAAAATAAGTATCATTTTCTACATTAGCAGAACATGCACAATTGTTCACTTCTATAAGGAGTTTTATGACATAGGCCAAGTGACATGCATGAATGATCCTGTGAAGAACTCATAATGATAGATGTAGCAGTTGCAGTTCCTATGAAAATGCATTTGGGCCTGGTGCATGTTTGGATAACCGTTCTGTATACCCTTATAAAAGAACATTTAGAATGGTTATCCAAACATGACATATTAAGGCAGTTACAGTTGGTTGGATTTTCATAAGTTTCTACAGATGAAACAAGAAACTCACCCATCCAGCTCTTGTATGAGTAGGACCATGAAGGGCCTTTGAAGTGTACTCTCTGAAATACTCAGGAACAGAAAAGCCTAAGAAAAGGGCTACACCAGTAATAAAGAGGTTCCTCATTGAGTTCATGTTAGTGAATTGCAAGAATGATAGCCCCACAGAAGCTGCAAAAATGAAAATTGTCATAAAAGGAGAGAGGGAGGAAGAAAATAAATGCTTAAACTAAACCATAGGTGAAGTGGTGATACTCACCCACAAGGCCAAACAAAACACAGTATACAGCTGCAAAAATGGGGAAGGGTATTGATGCAAATAAAGCTCCAAATTTTCCTGAACAAGAAATATGTTAATTGTGCACTGCAAAGTGAAAGCTGCTCAACAGTTGCGGAAAGGAAGTTAATATAGGATAAATATACTCCAGAATTTGCCACTCACCTAACATTGAGAAGAATATCATAAAACCAGCAGAGATTTGAATGACCCTTCGACTCCCAACACGAGTGCTTCCTAGAAGCCCCACATTCTCTCTGTCAAGGATGATCATCTCCTATGAGAATCAATTCGTGGCACATAAAATTGAAAACTATGAAAAATTGAAGAGTGGCACTTACACAGAAACTGTTGACCCAGTAAGTGTTCCAAAAAGGCCATTCAGCAATATTCCAATTCCTTGCCAACCAATACCACGGCTCAGAACATGAGCTGGAGGTGGTGTTGCACTTGCTAGTCGTGCTGCAGCTTTGTATGCCCCAGTTGACTGCAACAGTTTTGAATTTCCATAAGGGCCATCTTTAGTAACAAAAATGATAGTAACACATTTTTCAAAAACTCTTTGTTATTAGTTGAAATTTATTGAATAATACATAATCTTGAGTTTCACTTTTTATCTCGTTACACTCGTGATTTTATAACTCTGAATAATTGTTAACCAATAATACATGTGTTAGAAGAAGAATGTCAGGGACTGTGTAGCTGGTACTTTTCTTTGAATAGTTATGCATTGACCTCAATTAAGGAGACTAAAACAGCAGCCATCATTCCAAAGGCATGACCAGCATCAAATGTTGGAGCACCCCACTCAAGAGGGTATGGGATCTTTATCCTGTGGCAACATGTTCAAGAGTCAATGGCAACAGCTCAAAAGTGCAGCATGCACCTAAATTATGATTAAAAACTCAACTATTTTGAGAGATGTTTTTGGTACCAACCATGGAGCAGAAGAAATGAGGTTGGCACGGTCTGTTCTGCAGTTATGTTGGGTTAAATCAGGACGGTGTTTGTATGCTCCACTTGCTGTTAAGAGATGTGCATATGCCCATATCACTGTGGTTGATATTAGTAGAGCAAATCGCTCTAGTATTGGTAGCTGTCTAGTATGAAAATTTTTCAAGTACTGTAAACAGAAAAAGTAATGTAACATTGTCATAAATTATTGTATTGACGATAGAGAAAAATCAGCAAACATTGGACATGCACAATAAAGACCCTTCTGTGGCCCTCACCACATAATTATCATGTAAGATTTCAAATTCAGAATGTTTCTGTTAGAAGCACTTCATTTCAGAGTGAAGCATTAAATGCTCACTTAAGATATTTGAAATATTCATTAATTTAATTAGCTTCCTTCACATAAATTTGAATTTGATTGATACCTGAGAGAAGGCTACAAACAGAATTAACATGGGAATTCCAATTTCAACGCAATGACCAACCTGAAAAAATTCCAAAAACAATGGTAAAGTAAGATCCAAGGAGAGATGGATAATTTTTTTTAACTTAGATCACAGATAAATTGTATCATTAGCACGTAGGTTATTGTTATACCACAGGGAAGCCTCGGTCAAATAACCCAAAACCAACTAATGCAATTACTGGAACCATTCCAAGTGGGCTGAAAAACCTGTTAAATAATCAATGTGAGACTTGAGCTTTTCCTAATAGGAAGAATATCTATATATATATATGCATTTCACTTATCAGAGCTTACCTAGAACAAATGGCCCACAATTGACTAAAACCCAAAATAATTTGTATGCTTGATGCCACTATCATTGCCCCTTGTACTGCTCTCATGGTGCTAAGAAATCTCTGCAGGCAAATAAAAGGAATCAGAGCTTAATCTCTTGAAATAAATTTTAATGATTAAACTCAAATTCTATTCAACAGGCTACAAGTGTTTTTGGCCTAATGAAAATGTTACCTTACACGGAACTTTGGAGAAGCAAAATTGTTCACATTGTATTGTGCAAAACTTACAGTATAATTGACTTATAATTGAAATGTGGTAACCAAATATTAGAGAAATGTACAAACCAAATGTGGGTCCTCTATCCTTGTCAATGAGGAATCGTGAATTATGGATATAATGGGGACCATAAATGCATAAGACCCTCCTATCACAGTTGGCAACCGGGTTCCAAAGAGTGTCTGCAGAAGTGTATTAATTCCTTCAACAAAAAGCAGGGTCTGCACCACCCTCACTTTATCATCCTGAATCATTATATCAATGTTTGAAATATCAATATCAATTCTCTATATAGGACAATGCAAATTAAAACTAAGACCACTTTCAGGATCAACAATTTTCTTCTCTGTGGGACCCAACCAGCTCATTTCAGCATATGATTACGATATGCCAAAACAAAATATATAAAACAAAGAAACAATGTAAAGGCAAAACAAAAAGTTCCTCCGATCCTCCTCAGTAGAGATTTGGCAACATCAAAGGACTTCACCATACATAATAATATTAAAAACAATGAAGAAACAAAGCAAAAGGTGTCCAAGTTGGGAATGACTTACATCAGTTCCACCCATCAAAGGCACAAGAAATGAAGGAATCATGACTGCAGTTCCTAAGGCCAAAATGTAATGCTGGAAACCCAAAACTATTGTCTCCACTGTTCACAGTTGAAAACACACACATCACTCTCATGGCACACACAAAAAAAAGTTCAATCTTTGAATGAAGCTGAAAATGCAGTTGAGGAAGAATGACCATACCCCATGAAGGGTTTGAGTCTATGCAGTACTCTAAGCCTTGAAGTTGGTCCATTGGTGGGTGGCTTATCTCCTCTGGCTTGGGAGCTGCCATCATTCCTTTGCAACTCTATTTTTGCCTCCAAACCTCAATGCTTATGAAATACAACCTTGAGAGAATGAGAGAAAGAAAGGTAGATAGAAAGGTAGTCTTTGGTCTACAGTGTTGGAATACTGAGAGGGAGAGTTAGTCAATGTAGGAAGTTGAAAAAGAGAAAAGAAGGGCCAATGGAATGATGGGAGCAAGACAGAGAAAGAGAATACTTTTTTTAGAGAAAGAAAGAAAGAGAGTGGGTGAGAAGAATCCAGAGTTTGAGACACTAGTGAGAAAATGGTGTGAGAACAGAACAGAACACAAACTGAGGTAGAGAAATTGCACTGTTCAACACAACATCAATCTTTGTCATTTTTTTTTCTATTTGCTTTTGATTTATTATTTATACAAGTTAAAGGTGCGGTGCCGTTAACTTTTCCATGTCCCCAAAGTGGCCCTTGAGGAACTTCCAAAATTCTGAATTAAAATGTTACCGTTGCTTTTCAGTTCTTATTAATTTTTTACAACTCAGATTCTGCAGAACTGAGTTTCTGAGTTTCAAGTGCATCATGATCCTGAGAAAATTAATTAAAAATTAAGAGAAGGTGAAAAAAACGGACATTAAGTAGACAGAAGAAGGGTAAATGTGAGGGTTGACACACATTATTACCACTAACATGCTGTTAAATGAAGATAATACCATATATTTTGTGTCATTTCTCTCTTTGTTTCTTTTACTGAACACAAACTTTAATGTGGCCCATTTATTTAATCTTTTATTAGGAGAGATGCATGCAAAGTCTTTCCACCCATAAACATAAAATTAAATTAAGTATACAGTGTTTTAGTAGAGTGAAAATGTATAATTTTTAAAATTATCTAATTTGATAAAAAAAATAACTTATTTTTATATTATATCATGTATTATGTCCGCAATCAATGACACAGCAAGAATAATAGTTTTTGTGGTTTTAAAGAATTAAATGAAATTTTGGTTAATTGATTATTTAGTTTACATAATTAATTATACAATTAAGATGTTAAAGATAAAATGAATATCTTTCTATGAAAAAATTACTTTGTCATGTACTCTAATTAGATAATTATTGACTTTTTTTTTTCTGAAAATCAAAAGTAGATTTGAACATCACTTCCTTTGGGTCGGATTTATGTTGAACCTAACCAATTTAGTATAATTTGAATTTAATATTCAACCGGTTTAAGTTAATGGATTAGTTAAGAAAAAATTATTCAATAACAACTATTTAAAAATAATAATTAGTCAATTATTAAATTAAATGTTATTTTAAAAATTAAAAAATTATTAGTATATAAAGTAATTTTAATTTTCAATAAAATATTATAAAATAGTTTTTAATTATTGGTATCATAAGTTTTACGTAGTAAAATGAATAAAACCATTAATACACTAAAGAACCAAACTTAATGCCCTTGTGTCTCTATAAGTACAACAAACAATCAAATGTATGTAGACTTAGTTTTAAGTTTTAGGAATCACAATGTGGGGGCAGATCGTCTGCAGTTTGTTATCAAAAAGTGTGGGACTAATCTAGTTCATTGATTTGTTTAGGTCAGTCTATATAATTTGCATTCCACGTAATAAAAAGAAGAGATTTCAATAAAATATTTTATAGAAAAACTTTGATAATATATTTTGATACATTTACTTACATATAGAGAGAAAATATATGCAAAACAAACTTTAATTATTTTTAATAAAGTCTTCTAACAACCTCATACTTCAATTCTTTATATTTTTTATCTTAATTGAATGAATTGAAACATAATGAAATTTTAATTTTTCAACGGTAGAACTATTTTTTTTTTATAATTAATGAAATTTTAATTTTTAAAAAAAATATGTTTTCACACACACCCACAAGTTTGCAGGCTATCTCTTAAGCGGGATGGATGAGTAAAATGAATCCACATTCCTTATGCAGAGTGGACCAAGTCGACCCACATTTTACAGGTTAAACGCCAAATATGTGCGGGACAAAAGAGTTCGCATTACCACCCTAGTTAGTTTACATTACCAAATAAATTGTTCATGACGTAACACATTTTTAATTTTTAAACAGTATACACTTTTTTTATTATTTCCATTGTTGATTTTTTTTAAATTATATAAGATTTTCTAAGTCATGTTTCTTAGCTAATAAAATTATTTACAATTTTTACTTTTCAGTAAACTTTAATTAATACTCTCTATGTTCTTAAAATGTGATTAATTTTTTTTCTAAATTTGGGTTGTTTTAGAATTTTAAGATATAACTGTGTATTTTTTTCTTCAATTCTGAGCTATTTTTAGATTAAAAATGAATGATTTTGTATAAATAACCTAGTTATTATTCTCCCTTAAAAAAACTAGTTACTATATTTAGAGATTTAAGAAAATAATTTAATCGTTACTTTATAATCATACAAAAATTACTTAAAAAAACAAGGTAGTGAAGCTTATTAAATTATGATATAATGAAGAAAAATGAAGTTATGAGTTAAATTAAAAAGATATTTGGGTTTTTATAAATTTTGTTAACTTACATAATTATCTTGCTTGTGAAACTGAAAGTTACCAAAATAGGCTATTGTTATGTTTTATTTTTTTAATATTATTAATTTTTTGTTTAAGATATATTCCTCTCAAATAAAGTTCTTGTGTCCTTTGATGTTGGGTATGACTTGCACCTTTAGTAAGAAATTGTTCAAAAGATAAATTTTATTATTCTCTCACATAATCTTAGTGGAATTATGTTTTTTTATTTAACCGTACATTTACTACTTGTTTTCTTTTATTTAAATTTAAAATAAATTATTTTATGAGAAGTAGGGAAAAATAAAATGATTTTAATCAAATTTTAGTTCTTTTACAAAATCTGGTTTTAAAATTTCCTGAACAAAATAAAGAAGTCATTTAAAAAAAATGGTTTTTTTAAAAAAAAATAGGTTGTAATAGTGGACCTATATTATCATATTTAATGTATTAACTCAATAAAAAAAATTAAATTACATTGACATTTCAGCAATTTTTTTTCAAATAATCTGTTTTTAAAGCATTGTATTGTCACTACATTTTACGTTACACACATTTCTTTGAGGTTTTAAAAGTATTATATTTGCACTTCTTTATTAAGAGACCAATATAATGAAGAAAAAAATGTAAATGTATTAATACTACTCTCTTCATGCCCAATAATAAAAATATGATAATTAAAGACTATCAAAATTAATTTCAAAAATATTTTCTCCTAAGTTTTCTTTAATTGAAACTTAATATTAAAAAGAGTCACTAATAAGGATGATCTTCTTTCTTTTATTAAGAGTGATGGTAGTCCGTTGGTTAAATTAATTAAGCTAACTGTGATAACTTTTTTTATTTGGATGATATGACGTATGAGGAATTATGCTCATTTTCAGGATAAGATTGAGTTTTCTAGGGCTATTTTGGTTAGACTTAACTTGTCTAGTGGGTAATTCGTCTAAAGCTTCAATGAAGAATGATATGTTTGATTTCAATGTGTTAAAGTTTTTTGGTATTAACACTCGTACTGGTAAAGTTCTACGTCCTCTTCCTGTTAGATGAGAGTTTCCTTCACCAGGCTGGGTTAAAATTAACATTGATGGGGCTGCTAGGGGATATCCTGGT
>Ga0123342_1000370_pt1 | contig 68880 bp, 20 predicted proteins | sample Turbeawhitnodule_FD_89960 | JGI IMG/M metagenome (GOLD analysis project Ga0123342, IMG submission 89960) | Root nodule microbial communities of legume samples collected from Mexico - Turtle bean Mexico white nodule | ecosystem: Host-associated > Plants > Roots > Nodule | place: Mexico: Nepantla... | reverse complement strand
CAATTCCAAATACAAGAAATCGTGCAAAGAATTAGATTGTTGACACTGACCTACACGTTTGTACAATACCAATGGAAACATGACGAAGACCAAAGTGAAGAGAAGAGCAAATTCCCGGGAATTCCACCAATGAATTCCAAACCACTGTTGCAGAATACCCAGATGCACTTCACCTCCATCTTGCTTTCCAGATAGCACATCCCCTGTTGTTCAACAAAGGCAATAATTACAATTCAGCTATTTTTTCTTTCATTTTCTTTTTACTATATTTTCATGCTATGTTTATCTTTATTTCCTATCACGCCACTTTTCCTTTTCTGTATCGTTCTTCTATCCATTGCATAGACCAAAAATTGAGATGTACATTCCGGAAATAGATTTCCCATGTTCAATCCTTCATTCAGCAATCATCCATTTTGAATAGGAATTTTAAAACTAAATTTATTGAAATAAATTACGAGTACTTCGATCTGTATCTAATTTAACAATTATGAGTACTTAAAGAAAATCTAGATCCTTAACTTCGATTGCTTCAAAACAATTAAAGCCCAAACATTAATGGAAATAACTCATTAGTTTAATATATTATATATTAAAAAAGAAAAATTAAAAAAAAATGAACTACTAAACAAAGTGAATGTGACCAAAAACCAGGCAAAGTTCATATTAGGCACAACTAACCAAAATCTACACATTTCCCCCCTATTTTTTAATAATTTCAAAAGGAAGAAAAATAAAGGGAAAGGGTTCTGCTACCGATGATGATAAGGTAGAGAATTAAGGCCCCAACGTTGGTGATGATGACGCAAACTTGCACGACCAACGCTCCCGGCGACCCGAACGCTTCCCTCATGACGCCGGCGTATGTCCTCGTTTCGCCGGAGTGCGTGAAGCGCATGAGGAACTCGACGGAGAGTTCCGCTAGCACGGCCACGACGATAATCATGGCAAAAGCGGGAACCACTCCGAGAACCTTCATGATTGCCGGAATTGACATAATTCCGGCGCCGACTATGCTCGTGGCCACGTTGAACACCGCACCGGAGACGGACGCCGGCGTCATCGCTCTGTTGGATTCCCCCAATAGTGGGACGCTGGCTCCGACAGCCGGAGACATGGCGGAGAAGAAACTATCGGATCGGAGAATGAACAGCTGGGTAATTGGCTGTTTGGCTTTGAATGGTTTTGATTTGTGAGAATAATGACAGTTCCCCTTTCCTTATTTATAAAGGTGTCACAGCATGATTCAGGTTGATTTTGCTGCCACAATTTACTATTTGGAAAGTTTAAAGCACAGTAGCTAATGGTTTACTTCATCAAATAAACCAAGTTACAACTTATATTAAATGCCATCAGACTTTATTTTTACTCTCTTATTACCAAAATAATATAAGGGTACTGATACATTCATAAATTATATTTTTTTTATAATCATTATAATTTTCAATATTATTATTTTAATATTTTTATATCATTTAATTATATATTTAACTTTTATTATATATTTATATTTAAATCCATCACATCTAAAAAGTTATATATAATTCCAAAAATTATCAAAAAGCATCATTTATACCTATATATAAATAGAATTATCATCTTTAACTATTATTTTATTTTATTATTTTAAAAATATATGAAAGATATTTGTAATTTTGTCCAATTTTTTGATCAATTTTAATGTTATATCTCAAAAGAACATAGAACAGATAACACTATTTTTAAATTCAAAATTAAACATTACAAAACGAGACTTATTGAGGAGTATTGCCTAGTTGTATATTTTTCTCTAGTTCATCTTCATTTTTATTCCATCAAATACCTTTTCGTTTTCTATTTTCATATTCAAAATATGAGAAGTCGTAGTTTCCATCCATAACCACGAAACCAACAAGTAAGTGTTGTTTTTCAATTATAAAGTAGAAGATGAAAATGCAATGTTTGAATTTACTCTCTTTTTTATTCATTTATGTATGTATTTGGTATTGTATGATGACAATATTATTATTATTGGTCTCACACAAATAACGCCATAAAATACACGAAGACAATGAACAAAATCGTCCCATATAAAAGTGCACCGGTGATGGAGGATATGGAGGGGAAATGGTTGACAGTGGTGGTAAATGATATGAACGATTTGACTAAGTCTCTCTACGGGTTTAAGGCAAAGAAAAGAAGAAGCATATTTCATTATGTTTTCTTCTTTTGTATATAATATTTTTTACTATTAATGTTGATTGAACAATTGAAAAAAGAAACATATTTCATTATTGTTTAATGGTGTCACATGTGTAAAAAAAAATTTACGGTAAGAGCACCTATGTTTCCACTAGTATTAATAATAATTAATAATAATCCAAACGTTAGATTCAATTTTTACTTTTAATTAGTATATTAAAAATTGTATACATATATAAATCGATAATAAAGTATATAATATCTTAAACTAATAAAACATATCTACATTAATATATGTAATGATTGGATAGGGGAAAAAATGCAGTTTATATTTCCATTCTTTCAAAATATTAATTTTAAATATTTTTTTTTATAAACAATTAAATATTAAGAGAATACTTTTGTAAACAAAAGAATCTAAAAATAGAAAACAAAAATTGATCACTATATTAATATTTCTATTTTTAAATAATGTATATAATCAATTTTGATAAATAAGACTAAATTAATTTATATTAATAATAGTATTTAAAAAAAATATATATCCACATCTGTAATTTAAATTAATGTCAACTAAAATAAAAATTTATATTTCATCAATTTTTTTCTTCATAAATACAATAATAAATTAATGAAACAACTTATCAAAATATGAGATAATTAATTTATTAATATAATTATTGAATTTCAAATAAAATATTCACATCTAAAATTGAAATACATATCAACTAATCATTACTAATCATTTCTAAAAGATGTCAATTAAAAACACATTTAAGTTAAACTGTAAATATATTGAAGCCAATACAAACTTATTCACATAAATGAAGTTGTGCTGAACACAAATTTGATTAAAAAAAACAAAAATAATGCAAAACTCAAATTAAAAAATTTGGAAAAGTATGAACATAATTGATTATATTTGTCTTAAAAATACAACCTAATCGATTATCCAAAAGTTTTAGAACTATGTCTTTCGGTAAAAATAAAACATAATTGATATTTCGTAGCATAATCGATTAAGCTCATATTTACACAAGACCACATAATCGATTATCAACTATTTTCAATAACATAATCGATTAAGTGTTATGTTATTCTTCAGTGCTAATTGATTATGGACACTACAAAACTCAATGAATGTTAACCTCACATCAAATATGCAATACCAAATTCTTTCTCATACCACTCTACTAACTCACGAACCTCTCCAAGCTCACTCAACCAATGCAAAAGTCTGTTTCAATTAAGAGTTTGAAGCACTCCATTCATGCATTCAAACACATTCATGGCGGTCAAAGAGATTTTGTGTGCATGGCATGCGTATAGAGTAGTGTTCTTATTGTTGTGCATGACATGAAAGTCGAACATTGCTGTAAGATAAATTCACTATAAAAAAAAAAGTGAACAAAAGAAAGGGTAGCATGGTCTTTTTTGGTCTATGACGTGGCTTTCTCTTAAAAATCCCTCCACTTTCTGTGCTCTCACTTCCTCACTCACAAGTGTGCACTAAACTAAATGGAAATGACATCCTCTTATCCGTCTTCAACTACAGTGTTACCTTAAAAAAAACCAAACAATGTAATAGGATAAGTTTTTTGAGTTTTTTTTCTAGCTTTTTATCAATGGCGAGAGAGATTTTTTTTGTCAGCTTCTTCTCCAGCACATTATCTTTAAATTGATTTCATAAACTAAAACCACATCCTCTACGTACTCATGCTCTCCTTCAACTGGAATCGAGTCGCTGCTTCACGTTTGACTTTCGTTTCTTTTCTTCATGGCTGGTTTTCTCAACATTCATTTTAATAAGGGCAAAGTTGTCATTTAGAATTATATGGGGGTACAGTATTAAAATATGGGGATGGAGAATGAAAAACGCAGCATAGAAGAAAAAAGCCCAAGCTGGCCCAAAAGCTATTAAGGAAACGATTTTTCCAAAAAGCGAAATTTGATAATTCTTCTTCTTCTCTGGCAGTTCTCAAAACTCATCCTTAAGCAGCTTTCCTTGTTTTTTCTTCGTTTGCGGTTTTGGATTTGGACTTGGTCGTCAACACAGTCTGATATAATATCTTTATATCTTCTTCCTTAGCTTATGATTCTCTGCAACACTCTTAATTAATCCATAGCTATCAGTTTCGATCGGAGGGAAAATGGCCGATCAGCTGTCGAAGGCTGAAGAATTCGAGAAGAAAGCTGAGAAGAAGCTCGCTGGCTGGGGCTTGTTTGGCTCCAAGTACGAGGATGCCGCCGATCTCTTCGATAAAGCCGCCAATTCCTTCAAGCTCGCCAAATCATGTTTTTTTCTCTTTCTCTCTACTTTTTTCTTCTTTAATTCCATTCTGTGTTACAGTTATGCGATAATTAATTTAAGCGCAGATGATAATTTGATTATTGTTGTTAGCACTAGCACAATCGGCGAATGTTGATTTTAGGTGTTCGATTTCCGATTCCATATGCTGAACTCTCCCTAATCAGTTAGTTTTTATCTGATTTTACTGGAAAGACTTTTGACCTATTTTTCTATTTGATCAATTACTCGAAAAGAAAAATTAGAGTTGCAGAAGAAGTGGTTGATACTATGATCGACTGGTTAACCATACTCTCTATGTTATGTTGTTACTGTTCTCACTTTTACATTGATGACTTTCTTATTCGCTTTATTTTCTTGAATGTTACTGACATTGAAATTGAGGATGGAACAGTGAATAGTTCTGTTTGTTGTTCTTGGTTTGATCTATTTTGTGGCATTTCAGGGGACAGAGCTGGAGCGACATACCTAAAGTTGGCAAATTGCCATTTGAAGGTATCATCCAGGGGTGGGGTTTATACTGTTGAATCTCTTTTGCATCCTTTAGTTTTCTATTGAGTCTGCGGTGACATTGCTGTCTCGTCTTCTGTTTCTAGTTGGAAAGCAAGCATGAAGCTGCACAGGCCCAAGTTGATGCCGCACATTGCTACAAGAAAACTAATATAAATGGTATGCATGCATGAGTTCTTTGTCATTTATGATTTATGATTTAAACCAATTTCTTTTTTCTACGCAGCAAGGCCAATTCCTTTTAGACTCAATATTTCTTTGTATCGACATCAATGCGATCATATAAAACAGTTGCTGCATTTATGCCTGGACATATGATATGTGAAACACATCTGTTATCTCATTGTTCAATCTTTCCATATGTATAAATAAAATACCGGATTTGTATAGATAAGCTCCAATTAGGGGTTCAAACTTTTATCTTTTTTGTAAGGCATATTAAAATTAACTGGGATAAGTAGGGATTCATTCTTTTTATGGTTGTCTATATTGGATAGCAATATTTTGATTTGTTATTTTATCTGTTTTAATTATTAGATTGGAACTTGTGATTATAACCCTAAGCATGAATCAAATCAAAACTGCTCTAGCCTATCTTTATTTCCTCGAATTAGTTAGAAGACAATTAAAATTCAATTTTCTCTCTTTGAATACAGAGGCTGTATCTTGCTTAGACCGTGCTGTAAACATTTTCTGTGACATTGGAAGACTCTCTATGGCTGCTAGATATTTAAAGGTATACATACACACAAACATATATATTTACATTTTTGTTTCAGAATATTTAGCAAACGCGTATTTGGTTATCTGTGGTATATAATGTATTGGTATCCCTTGTCCTTGGTATTGTTTAAAATTTATTCATATCCCAGCTTATGGAACTCGATTTTTAATTAAATGCATTGAAGTATATGAGTTTGCTTGAGTTACTCTTATCTTGTTTTAACTTGGTTTCACTATTTTACAATTTAAATACAGGAAATTGCTGAATTGTATGAGTCTGAACAGAATATTGATCAGGCTCTTGTTTACTATGAAAAATCAGCTGATTTTTTTCAAAATGAAGAGGTGACGACTACTGCTAACCAATGCAAACAAAAAGTTGCTCAATTTGCTGCTCAGTTAGAACAGTAAGATTTTGTATTTTCTGCAGACTGTACCTATATTATTATAGTGATGACCTGATTTATATTTCTTCAACTCAGATTCATTCTTTAATTGGTTAGAACTTAGTAATTTCTTCTGGAAACAATCTTTCTGGTCTTTATTTTGATGAGTTCCTTATTTGTCTAACCCACTGTCCTCAGTCTAGCATTACCTTAGGTCACTATAGGTTTTTTATACTGAGAATATTGGAATGGCCTATGATCTTATAGAATTCTTGCATGTTTCTTTCCACAATCCATAATATATTGACTTAGGTACTTGGAATGAACAAACGTCAGTCCATTGCCATGTCTGGTCTGGGTCACGTGTTATTGTGTATGATTTGCAATACGAGCTACAGCGGGAACTGCTAAGAAATCCAAACTTTATGTTTTAAACAGAAGCAGCTTTATCAGAACCTTCTTGTATGTTAAATTGAATATTAACTGTTTCCATGTGATGATCTTTAGGTATCAAAAGTCAATTGAGATTTACGAAGAGATAGCTCGTCAATCCCTCAACAGTAATTTATTGAAGTACGGTGTTAAAGGGCACCTGCTGAATGCTGGCATCTGCCAACTCTGTAAAGGGGACGTTGTTGCTATAACCAATGCATTAGAACGATATCAGGTCTAAGTTTTTCAATAATTCGCATCTTGAGACTGGACATATTACTAGTTGCTCAATTTTTTTGGATATGTATTTATTTTGCAGGAATTAGATCCTACATTTTCGGGAACACGTGAATGCAGATTGTTGGCGGTAGGTCACTAGTTTTGGAATTTCATATTAAATTCTAATTGACAAGTAGAATATTTGGACTTCTTCGAACTTCCTTCTGCATCACAAGTAAACCATACATTTGTCAGATGTAATACTGACTTTTTTTTCAATCCTGGTGGGTAGGATATTGCTGCTGCTATTGATGAAGAAGATGTTGGGAAGTTTACTGATGTTGTGAAGGAATTTGATAGCATGACCCCACTGGTAAGCTCCAAAAGTTGTAAAATAGGAATACTTTACGTGGTGTTTAACAAAAATATTTCCGCTGTATATTTTATCCACAATTTATAACAGAATAAACGTAATCTATCATAACTGAATTCCCAATTTACAGCTATTATATAGAAATATTTCACCTGAAATTTAAGTTTTATTTGATTACCTAGAGTGTAATTTCCGTTTTCTGATACTCTTCAAATTCCTGCGTATTATGTATTTGAATTTGTTTTCTTCACTCATGTATGTACCTGGTTCTTTTCCTTCAACGATAAATATGTGCCTTTTGTTTTTTAAACTACATATTTAATTTTAAAATTCCAATTAATCATTGCTTCCTTAACCCAGCCTTAAATGCATACCTGATCTTGTTGCTGATTTTTAATTTCCTTTTCTTTTGCATTCCGTAAGTAGTATTAGTGTCCGTAGCTCATCAACATTGTCCATGGACTTGTACAGGATTCTTGGAAGACCACACTTCTTTTGAGGGTGAAGGAAAAGCTCAAAGCGAAAGAACTTGAGGAGGATGATCTTACTTGAGTTATACCTTAATATTTTGATGGTTGGACCTATTGTTTGATGATTTACAGTTGTACTATGCGTGTCTGTTCAGTTGTTCATCTTACACATCTACTTACTGAGTGTACTTGCTTTGGTTTCAATTGAATTGGTCTGACTAAATTCAAGAAATGAGTTTTTAACGAGGGTGCTGAGTATGAATTGAATTACTACCATCACTTTCCTGGATTATGCTATAATTCTTCACCAAGGAAAAAATAATAACTAACCTTCACAATTTATTTATATGAATACACAGTTAATAACTTTATCAATTGATATATACAGAGAGAGTTGTCTAAAAGGGATGGCATTGTTCAGTTTGATTTTCTCCTACTAAAGCCAACGGTTTATAAGTCTTTATGAGCAATCTAAAGGTTTGCTTGCAATCTTAAATTATACCTTTCATCCGCGAGAAGGCAAGGAAAGATAATTAAATACAACAAAGCCCAACTCTTTCTGAGTGTCTCGCTTTATTTCTTTTCTTTTCTCTTCTCCATACCCTCAACAAAACCATCATCACTGTTCTATTCTACTTTTCATTCCGACGTACTTTTTTATAAAGTTAAGATTCAAAGGGAAAACGCCAAATCCAACGCGGCTTTCTTTTTTCTTCTTTTTCGCTGGCTTATCTTTTCTTTCTATCCCTTTTTCATTTTTCAGTCCAGGAAAACGGTGCACAGACTTTTCTTTCTTCATCCATTAACACTAACAGATTTTTTTTTTTTATAACATCATTAATTCAATTAAAATGTCTTTTTATTGGTTTTTTTCTTAAAGAATGTATGTTCTCGTAAATCACGACTAAATCACACAAAGAAGCGCTGGTGCATGGAAATAAATGAGAGATGATGCAGGTAAAATTGTTTTTACTTTTCTTTTCTTTCTTGGTTTGTTCTTTCAAAGTATGAAATTTCTATATTTTCAGTGCTTCCTTCGCCTTTACTTCATCTAGTCGGTGGCAGCCGGTAACCTGCTGTCATATTTACCATTTGAACGTTGAACTGACAATCTTAATCCATTCCCCTATTGTTTGACTGCGTTGTGATTGTTATTACTTGCTACGCCTGCGAGTGCGAGGATCCATTCTTTTTTTGCCAAATTTATGCATGTCACTCTTTTTTTTTTTTTACCTTTTACTTTTGTATTAATGCCCAAACTTTTGATTCCATACAATTCGTTGCTTCTGGATTTTATCAAACATGTAACTATCTGTGAGGGAATAACTTGCATTCACACTTCGGCGTGACGAATCAGCTAATTGGTATGGTTAATTTTCACCACCAGCGCCTTGAAAATTTAATGCTATTACAATGGAATTTCTTTTGTTGTTTGTACATTCTCATTTTCGGGATATTGAGACTGTTTGTGATGCATATATGTCAACTGAAGTTTTTGTATTATTAGAATTAGATTAGCAGTTGTTTATTAAGCAATTAATTCTGTCTTTACTCTTCATTTACTTCAATGCTTTCCTCAGTGCTTATATTGATCCGTAGGAAATTTTCTACACATTTGTAATCTTGCCATAGTTTCTTCTGTTATGTCTTCTTTGCAGTATTGGTTTTTTACCTAATCCATTGATGATACGGTTCTGATTTGATCAAGAACTATCAGAGTGTTTTTTAATCAGAATGGTTTCGGTTGATAACGGGTTTGTGAATCCCAAAGATGAAATTGAGGAATCTAGTGGCAGTAAAGTGAAGGAGTTTGTTTCTGTAGATATTTCAACAACTCAAGAAAGATTTCTGAGAAGTGAAGATTCTCAGAGAAAGCTTCAAGGCACTTTAAGTTCTTCTGTTCCTAATAGGATAAATTTTCTTAAATTTGGTTCGGCATCTGCCAAATTCAAGAGCCTTGCTACTGAGAGAGACCAGGTTTCACTATCTGTGCCTTCTCCTCGTTCAAATGGTCTAAGAGCACGGTTCAGAGGCATGCTTGCTCAGAAACTTGATGGGGGTTCGGTCAAGAAGATGTGCGTGGAGTGGATTAGAAGTCCAGTGAACATGGCCCTTTTTGTGTGGATCACATGTGTTGCTATGTCGGGTGCTATTCTATTCCTGGTCATGACAGGCATGTTGAATGGCGTGCTTCCAAGGAAGTCTCAGAGAAATGCATGGTTTGAAATAAATAACCAAATACTCAATGCATTGTTTACGCTCATGTGTTTGTATCAACACCCTAAGAGGTTCTACCACCTTGTTCTTCTAATCAGATGGAGACCAAATGACATCTCTAGACTGAGAAAGTTGTACTGCAAGAATGGTACTTACAAGCCCCATGAGTGGACACATATGATGGTAGTGGTCATTCTCCTTCATGTTAACTGTTTTGCTCAATATGCACTTTGTGGTCTAAACTTAGGGTATACAAGGTCTGAGAGACCAGCCATCGGAGTTGGAATATGTGTATCTTTTGCAATTGCTGCTCCTGCAGTTGCTGGATTGTACACCATTCTTAGTCCACTTGGGAAGGACTATGAATGTGACTCTGATGAAGAAGTGCAGGTGCAAATTACTGGCTCTCAAAGGCAAGAGCAGCTGAGAGAGAAACTATGTGAGAACAAATATTCATTTGCATCCAAAGATCAAAGGGGTGTTGAAAATAGACCAAAGTGGAGTGGAGGAATACTTGACATTTGGAACGATATTTCCTTAGCATATCTCTCACTTTTCTGCACCTTCTGTGTCTTTGGGTGGAATACAGAGAGACATGGCTTTGGAAACATGTATGTCCATATTGCCACTTTTATGCTATTTTGTATGGCACCTTTCTGGATTTTTATTTTGGCTTCTGTTAACATAGATGATGAGGATGTCAGGCAGGCTCTAGGAGCTGTTGGTATCATTCTTTGTTTTCTTGGTTTACTATATGGTGGATTTTGGAGGATCCAAATGAGAAAGAGGTTCAACTTACCTGCCTATGACTTCTGTTTTGGCAACCCTTCAGCTTCTGACTGCACACTCTGGCTATTCTGTTCCTGGTGCTCTCTTGCTCAAGAAGCAAGAACAGGAAATAACTACGATCTTGTAGTAGATAAGTTCTCTAGGAAACAAACTGATACTAGAAACCTACCTTCAGTCTCACCTTTGGCTAGGGAAGATGTAGTATCAACGAAATCTGACACAAGTTCTCTGGGTGGCAACTCTTCCCCTTATATGATGAAAACATCTAGTCCTCCAAATTCAACCAATGTCTTCAAGGGAGGTTATAGACCAGATAGTATTGTAGAAAAAGAGAATTGTGAAAGAGGTGAAGATGGAATAATGAACCCGCCGGATCCCCTATTGATCCAAAGAGAGTGATTGTAGAGTTTGTAATTTTAACTTATGATAAATATGATCTCACATCATATTTTAGAATATGACTTCTAACTATTTTTATGTTTTATTTTTTTTATGTTATATAAATATAAATATAGTATTCAATAATGTATGAAATATATAAAATTAATATGATATTAAAGTCATTTTGAATCTATCATAATAAATGTTTGTTGGACTTATCAGGTCACTCACTATCGGACTGTTATCGGATCACACATAAATTAGTAGTCTTTCCGTGAGGGAGTGTGTTGGAGATCTTACATTGACTAAATATTAAAGCATTTTGTAGTATATAAGCAGACACAAACTTTACATTATAAACTGATTTTAAGTCGAGTTAATAATAAAGTCCAAGTCTTAATATAATTTTTAATATAACTTTTTCTCTTACTCGCAAATAGGTTTGTTCTATGTTGATCTTATGACGACATTGGCACATAGGTCCAGAGAATGATTTTATTAATATGTGTGTTTTTCTTCTTTTTCAATCCAAAAGATACAATGCTCTCAAATCTACTTTGAGCGATGTAAATGGGTGTTACTTACCCTTCTATCTCTCATTTTTTATGCATGTAAAAAATATATTTGCGAGTAAAAAAATTGTTTTTAGTTGGTCATGGGGATTTACTATGTCACATTAATAAATACATCCTATTATATAATTTTGTTGAATGAGACAACTTAATGAAAATAGTCTGACATGTTCAAATTTATGAGTCTAATTCAATGTATATGTAGGTTTTTGGAAAGAAGAATAAAGTGTTTCTAATGTTAATGTCACAAACTTATGACAAGAGATGTAACTAATAAACTGAGAGTTAAACCCTTAATTCTGATATATGTTTAATGTATGTATTAATTATGTACCAATGAAAATATATATATGAGATGTAAATGAATATTATAAAACATGAATATATCTATATTGATATATGCATGTATGTAAAAATTTTAAAACACAGTTTTGTTTGATGTGCTCAAATGTTTTTTAAACTATAATGATTGTGTGTCACTAGTAGATTATATATCTTAGAAGAAAAATCTCAATAAAAATTGACTAAGAAAAAAAAAATATTTTTTTCCTGTTTTTGTTAAATTTCTTTTCTTGAAAAGTATATATATTGTAATCTTATAAGAGAAAGATTTTTTTTAAAAGACTTTAAATTATAATGTAAATATTAGATATATATTATGAATGTAAATATTAGTTATAAATTGTTACTATTAATAGTAATATTTTGTTAGTGAGATGTTAAAAAATATATGAGAGTAAAACAGATCCGCAATTTCATAGAAAAAATTATAAAGACAAAAAAATGTAAAATATGATTCTAAATTTTGTTGCAAGAGGAAAAGAGAGAGAAACGTTAAATGAGAAATAAAATAAGTGTTATGACAAAGAAATAAAAAGAAAAAAGTAATTATAAGAGGTCTTAAAAAGATATTACGTGAATAAAAAATAAATTTGAGTTTTACTCGGATTACGCAGTATTGAAAAATATAGACTTCAACTCTGTCTTATCATTTTTTATGCATAAATCAGCATCACCGTTATGAGCTGGACTGCATTTTTTTATACACAAAACCCACTTTCTAATATTATTAAACAAATTCAAGAAAAAAACTAATAAACTTAAAAAGACAACCTTCTTATGAAACTTTACTTTAATTTATGATTTCATAATCATCACATAATATAATTTATTTGAGTTATTTATCATTTTCATAAAGACTTCAATTATATTTTATTCAGAATATAACTTATTGATATCTAATATTTAAAGTATTGGTTCGATGAATAAATTTTATCTTTTAATATAGTTATGCATTTCTTAATTTATATATGCTTAAAAATGTCTTTTAGTTCCTATTAGTTTAGATCATGTGAACTAAAAGAGAATAAAATTTTATTAGAAATTAAAAAGACTTGTTTTAAAGATTAAAAAACATTTTCTTAAAAAATTACTAAAATTAATGAGCAATTTAATTATTTTATTATTTTAATATATGGAAAATAGCTTTAGAATATAAATAATATAATTAAAATCATACCTGAAAATTTATTATTAAAAAGAAAAATTATATAAATAAAAAAATGAGTTATTTGGGTTTCATTTTAAATATATCTTGAAAAGTATTTTTATCATTTACCTTCTTTCTAGATTTCAAACCTTATATTTCATCATATTAACGATCAAATACTATATTTGAACTCTTAATAGTAAATAAAGACTCTGTTTAGAGTAAGTTCCTTTTTACTTTTTTGTTTCCTTTGAGTTAGTTTTGAGTTTTCTGTTTACTTGAGTATACATGTTTTGCATGTAGTATTTGTGGCTTTAGGATTGATCTTTGTTAGTTTAGGGTCCTAGTAACGTGTTTATGTCATTGATTAAAACTTTATGGTGTGGGTTAGACTATCTTTACTTTCTTTATGAGTTAGAGTTCTTTGTGAGTGTGCGTTCTTCTAATCAAGTAAGAAAAGCTAGTGTTATTTTTCAATAGAACTCGAAGTTTGATTATTTGAATGTGAAAGTGATGTGATCACAAGTTCCAAAATTTTCTTGCAAAGTTTATTTTTGTTGATTGAAATAGATGTTATTTGATGAAAATTGTTTGAAGTTTAAATAATTGGATATGTAGTTAACTATTTAAATTGATTGTGATATATGTTTTGAAGTTAAGTCTTAGTTTTTACCTCTCAAATTGTGATTTTAATTGAGATATATTTCCTCCCTTGCACTCAAGTGGATGGAGGTGTAGTTTTTTTTATGTCATCAACCTCAAATTCATTTAATGTCATTTTCTTCGCTCAAGCGGATTAAGATGTCGTTTTTGGAATATTATCTACGTGAAATCCATTCAACACCAACATCATGCGCTAAACTCAAACTCCAGCTTCCTAAGCTCAAACGATTTTCATAACAATCTCAACAATACAAAATTAAAATTGAGTAGCATGAAAAATAAAAAATAAAAAATTGTATATATTAAAAATTCATATATAAAGAGATGGTAATTTATAATACAATATTATTATACACCTATATATTCAATTTTATGATATAATCACTACACAAGGTAAAATGTTACACTTATAAATATCCTTTCATAACATTTTGGTGGAAATAAATAAAAACAAGAAACAAGGAGTGAAAAAAATAAATAAAAGACATTAAAAGTAAACATTATTTGATTTGCGAGAGTGGAGGAATATTCACTATTTTTATTCAGAAATTGGAAGAAAAATGAAAAATAATAAAAGGATAAAAGGTATAAAAGTATTTCTGAATATTTTTTTTCATGAGTATTTCTAAAAGTAAAAAAAGAAAAAGAAAAATCGAAATGAGTTTTCTAAGAATATTCCATACATGAGTTTTTATATAAATACTTCACTCATTAACTATTGCTATTATTAATTTTAATTCTCACTTTTATTTATTTCTATTATCATATTTAAATATAATATTCAATAACTTATCTTAAATAAAAATAAGAATAACAATTACAATAAATATTCTAATATAATATTCAATCACTTATCTTAAATAAAAAACCATAATAAATTACAATAAAAATTCAAAATTTTGTTAATTATCATTAGCTGATATTATTTTCTCCTTTTTAAAGAACATTTGCAATTATATGATATTGTTTTATTCTTCTTCAAGAACATTGTTCCTTAAATATTATTACTATACTTTTTCTCAAGAAATTTTTTAATTAAGCCAATATTAATATTAAAACTTATCATTTATTAGTTTTCAATTTAAGGAGTAAAATCTTCAGAAACATTAGTTGATTTATCATATGATGAATTATTAAAATATTTCATGAAGACTTCTCTCGCTTTGTGAAATAGATTAAATAAAAATAGTTACACAATTAGAAAATATATATAATTCTGTCTACATGTTTATCACTTATTTTTATTTTTTATTTTTTTCTTAACTTCCTTGTGTTTATTTCCTTTTTTCCGACTTCTTCTTTTCTATTTCTTTTTTTTCTCGAATCCTTCTCTTTTTATTTCTTTATCTTTAACTTCTTTTCCTTTTGTTTTTTCACTCAACTTTTTTCTTTTATTATTATTTTTCTCTAAACTCATTATTTTTATTTGCTTTTCTTTTCTAAATTTATTTTCTATTAGTTTCATGTTATTCTTTTTCTCTACTCCTCTCTTACGACTATTACAACATGTTTTTTCTTCAATATTTTCCAAACATTTTTTTCTATATATTTATTTTCCTTTTTCTTTTATTTCTCAAATCGAAATTCTCTTTCAACTTCTGTCATTTGCAAAGCAAAAGCATCAATGCAATAAATTGTGATATGCATTTATTATCAGAACAACTTGAACACTTGTAATTGCTAAGTCCTCAACTTTTTTTACACAAACAAATTGAAAGTCAAAATCTCATTGGATATCAATAGTTGAATTTAAAAAAAGAAAATGTGATCATTCTAATACTTTATTTGAAAAAAAAAATATTGATGTCACACTCAAAGATAAATGAGAAAGTAAGTGATGATTCATGAAGTTGATCTTCATGTCTTACAATGATAAAAATTGAATTTAAGATCTTATAATTTAAAATTTCACAAAACTCGCACAAAGAGAGAAAAAAAATCTTCCAAAATTCATCTTTAAGCATATATATATATATATATATATATATATATATATATATTATTTTTATTTATTTTATTTTTTTATTGTATTTTTCGTGTTTTATTTTCTATCTACCTAATGTTGTCTTATTTTCTACAAAGCGCACAGTTAAATATTGAAAATGCCTTGACTTTTAAAACTTTAGTTGGCGGATACATCATACCTAATTTTTTTAAGGCAAAGAAAATATCGGTTGATCTTTTGTTGGAAAGTTAAACATGCACATCTTGAAAAAATAATGTTCTTATATTGAATTAAATTTCAGTTGATTTTTATTTGTTAAAATAAAAAACTTAGTTAAGTTTTAATTAATTTATAAATCCTAATTAATTTTTTCTTAAAAAATTATTTTATTAAATATTTAAAATATTTTTATTTTATTCTTTTAAGTATTTTTTGGTTTGATTTTGTTGTTAATAAAACATCGTAGTTATTATTTTTATCTTCATATCTTCAACTTATTGTCAATTAAATTATTTTTTTAATTTTTTAATTTGCCAGTCAATTCATTCTCAAAGAAAAAAAGAGTGAATTAATTCACGACGAGTTAAAAAAAAAGTGATTTAATTGACGAGATTGAGACTAAAAAAATAGAAATATTAGTATTATCAATCAAATTAAATAATATAATATTTTGATGAAATTAAAAAAAAAATACTCAATTCAACATAATATTTTAATAAAATTTAATTAAAAATACTTAAATTTTTGAGTTACTTAAAATTTAATTATAAAAAATAACAATTAACCAAATCTCAATTTAAATTGTTATTGAATAAATAAAAATAAGACAAAATTAAAAATAGAGTAACATACAATAAAAAATTAACTATATCTACTTAAGAAATTGAATACGAAGTATATACTTGGCTTAAATTCATGTTAGTGTAAAATAATCAGCTAATTTGTACACGGAAAATCTTAAAAAGATATTAGTTTAAAACCATAATTTTATATAACACTTTTGTTTGAACATTATTTATATAACATAAAATTTAAATGTAACATCTTATATTATAAATAAGATTTGGAATTTTACTTTATAAGTTTTGCCTTCATTAACGACTGACTTGTTATGACTAAGAGGGTTAGAAGTTATGAGCCGTTAGGGTTGACATACTTTACATATATTAAAAATTATTTAATTATATAAATCTTTTATAAAATTTTAATTAATCAGTGTTTTTAATTATATAATTTGAAAAAATTACCTTTACTTAAATTAATTTATTATAACTAATAATTAAAATTGAATTTATATTCATTAATAATTTAAGTTATAACAATATTATATTATATATGTGTATTTCAAATAAAAAAAATGAAAATAACGTTTTAAACTATTTTTCTATTTAAATATCTAGTCAGAAAACATGTAGATACCAATCTCTCTAAAAGTATGAATTTATTTAGATTAGTGTTAATTTTGCCACCTATTCATGTTAGTCTTAGTAATGTATTAATTATGTTATTAAAAAGTGAATTTTAAGTTTATTTTAATTTTATTAATTTTTTAATATTTTTTATGTTAAAACTTTTTAATTTTTATATAAAATTATATATTTATGGATGGTTAAACAACCAATATTTTAACCAATTCTTTTTTTTTTATAAAGTTTTCGTGTTAGGCATCACTATACAACTTGACATCTCAGCTAAGCTGACACTTCAAGTAACAACAATCATTTGCCATCACATGAAATATGATATTACGTTAAAATCACTATTTAACTTTAATTTAATTTTATAAATTTATTTATATAATAAAAGTTATATTCACTTATATATTTTTAATATTTTTATTTTTAGTTGATGTATATTTTTAAATATAGATAGAAGAAAAAGTAAAATTAGTGATAATTTTGTTTGTTTATTGTGTTATTATATTTGCAGTCCCCTTTATTTATGTATACCAAACCTCAGTTCCCAATTGGCCAAAGTCTTGGTGCTATAGATTTGTATAAGTGGGCTATCACTTCTGGATAACTATTAACAAACAACTTTCAAAATAAACCAAATATACCACTGTTTTTTTTTATTTCTAACTTTTAATTCTAAATTATTAATATTTTGACCTTTCTATGTTTAAATTATTTCTGTCTTACAAATTTCAATATACATATATTTATTTAAAATAATTATATTTTATTTTTAAAAGAAATACTGTATCTAACTTTTCTAAAAAGTACTTTTGGTGAACAATAAATTACATTTGCATCTTAAAATAATAATAAAAACTCGTGAATAAAAAAATATGGATTAAAAGTTATGAATGTTGTTTGGAATCTAAAATCAAGTGGGTGCCGGCAGTTGAATCCGAGAAGTAAAGAACACGCTTTCCGACAAAAAAAAAAACACAAAAAAAAAGTTGCTATTTTTCCGCCTCTAGTTGAGTTTCCTTGTTTCTTGCAAATTGCTATGTTTTTCTTTTTCAATCCACTTAATAGTATTACCTACTTCTATTCTGATTTTTTTTTAATTTTGTTTCATTATTTTTAAGATTTTTAATTTATTTTTTTAATGTTAAATTTACGATAATAATATTAGTATAGTAATATATATAATATTTACTGTTGGTCTTAGGTCTTACATATTATTTTTATCAACAAATTATATTATATAATTTATTATTTATTTCATGTATGGTTATAATCAATAGTGTTCTCAAACTAGTTTGGAGACTGGTAGAACTATTGACTCTGGGTGCTATTCGGTTGGTCTTCGTGTGTTCAACGTTCCTTTTTTTCGGTCTTCTTCGTACGGGTGGGGTACCTGCAGATGAGACTCTAACGCTCAAGTCAGTAAGGTGTCGTATTCGGCTGTCAGAATACTGTAGATAATGACGTATCTTTTTCTTGGAATGCGTGATATTTATATTACATTGATGGACCCTTGTTGTTGGGCCGAATTAAGGAGTTGGTTTGTGATTAGGGTTAGATTAGGTCATCCCTTAACCGTGGATTAGTCTTGTTAATCAAGTCAACCTTTGACTTGAGCGTCCGGTGTTGGTCGGCCACGTGCGCCACGTAATCGACCTCGTCGTTTAAATTGGGGTCTGGTCATCTGGATTGACCGAGTCACGATGATCGGTCGGTCATCCCAGTACAAATAGTTATAATAGTTTAACAGTGGTTTTTTTAAATAATAACAAATTAAAAACATGATTTTTTTTTATCATAATAATAAATATAACAACTATTGAATCTTCTTCTTTTAACAAAAGAATATAAATTTAATTTAATTTTGTGCTCTCCTTATTCAAATTACGTACAAGATACTACCACCTTCGTCATTAATTTAATTTTCAATTAAATGTCGCTTTGAAACAGATATTATTAGTACTAATTTATCAACGGCGTCTTTACATTTTCTTAATTTATATTATTCTGTACAGTTGTCATAAATTTGATTATGAATAAAAATCCCAAAAGTAAAAGAGATGTAAATGAGTTGCTATCTATTTATATTTAAGCATGCATGCATGAATTCATATGTTTCAGATACTTTAACACGTGTTTAGTTTATATAAAGTATAAAATAGCTTGAGCTAAGAATTCTTCAACATTTTAATTATATACGTTTATCGTACATGCACTGTAGACAGGCACAATAAAAGAATCACAATGCTAATTACATATTTAATTAGCTTGTTTAAATGTAAAAGTTATTTATTCTATTTTACGTGAAATTTATTGGATCATAGGATTATAAAAATATTTAACATTTATTTTGTTATAAATTTTATATTTTAATTTTAAAAAAATTAAATGATTTTTTTCATAATATTAGCATAGTTACATTTTTAAATTCACAATATTGGTCTTTTTTACATGGTAAACTGGAAAATATAGTAATAAGAATAAAATAAGTTAAAGAATGAAGTTACTAACAACCATAATCATACCTTGTGGTTAAGGAAGCGAAGCAAGTTAAGCTAAATCCATTAACCTAAGAAAGTAACCCAGAAAACAGAGAAAAGCATCTTTATATACACGCTTTCACTTATCACTATATTCTTTCTTTTCTTAAAGTGGACAAAAGTAACACCGTTTTTTAACCTATAATATTATACACACAAAACAACAACTTTAACTGTAAAATCCACCACAGTGGTTTCGATACTTTATTCTAAAACCACTGTTACTTCTCTTTAACTTTTTTTGTGACTAGAGAAAAGAATAAAGACAAACTCAAAAACGCAAACAAATCTGTAGAGAAGCTGGCAAAGCCCCGCAGAAACAGCCTCAACAACTCTAATGCATGTACCATACACAATAAAAAGAAGAAACTCACATGAAAACAAAAGTAATATCTTTTAATTTATTTTAACATATTAATTAGAATATTTATATATTTAAATTAATATATTGTAAAATTCATTTTAATGACATAATGAGTAAGAGAATGCATAATAATCTACTATTCAACATGAATTATGGATACAAAACTTTAAATTTATAAGACCTAAACTTTAAAAAAATTCATAAAGAATGGAATCCATATCCAAATGAAAATATATAACATTAATTGGTTGCTCTGAGCAAAGAATTTTCTTCCTCTGCCAAGTTGAGACCTTAACTTCACACAAACACATCAATAAATCCCAAGTCAACAAAGTGGGCTTGACCAATCTCATACCTCGTGACGTTGCAACATTTATACCCATTAAAACCCTACTGTGCCCCACTTCATCCACTTATCATCCCAACTAACCAATAAAAAATCGACACGTAACCCACAAAACCGACTCCAAATAACATCGCCCGCACAGGATCGCAAACATCGTGGCGCAGCCTTCCTATATAAAACCCCACTCGGTCCCCTTGCAAGACTCAACAACGAAAACAGACATTGTTTGGTTGCTGCCGATTCTCGAATCGTTTTATTCTCCACCGAACCCCAAACCTCTTTCTCGAACTGGCTAACTCTCAGGCAAGTGCTTCAGACGCTGATTCCAGCAACAAACGGCTGGTGGTAGCACTGTATGACGCCCTAAGATCCGGCGACTCCGCCGCCGTCGTCAAGATCCTCGCCGCCGACCTCGAGTGGTGGTTCCATGGTCCGCCGTCCCACCAGTTTTTGATGCGCATGCTCACCGGCGATTCCACCGCCGAAACCTTCCGATTCGTTCCGCAATCCGTTGCCGCCTTCGGCTCCACCGTCATCGTCGAGGGCTGCGACACCGCCCGCAACATTGCCTGGGTTCACGCCTGGACCGTCGCGGATGGGATAATCACTCAGGTGAGAGAGTACTTCAACACTGCCCTCACCGTCACCCGCTTCGAAGACTCCGGCGAGATTGTTCCCGCGAGCTCCGGCGCCGGCCGCTTCCCCTGCGTGTGGGAGAGCAGCGTATCGGGTCGGGTTGGGAAATCCGTGCCCGGTTTGGTTCTGGCAATATAAATAATAGCAATAAAAGATAAAAATAATTAAAACGCGGTCACGTGTTGCCGTTAGTGGAATAATTAAATAAAGTGGTTGTGCACGTGGCGGTGACTGGGTTACTCGATTGCAGGGAACACTGATAATTGCTATTGGTGTTTTTCTGAGATTAGAGACATGTAAGACCCGTGTTCTTGTTGTTGTTGTTTGGGTGGTTCTTTCAGTTTGTTTGTTTGTTTCATTGCGTGTTTTCATTCCGTGTTTTGGGCAGCACTATGGGTGTATCCAGGTGGCTGAATTTTCCTTCTTCTACAATGTGGTGTGATTATGATGTAATAAAAATATCCATGGATTGTGATTTTAAGAATCGTGCTGCGATGTTGCAAATGCCTTTTTTTATTATTCTATTTGGTGTTTTTTCTAATTCAGCTTCAACACCCAATATGTCATCTCCTTTTTCTTCTCAAATTCTAACTCAGGATTTTATTACTCATAATACTTTTATCTTAACTTCTCCACACACTTGATTGCCAGATATAAGTAATTTGAGACTATTTACTAAGCTCTTTTTTTTCAGTTTTATTGTGTGAAAGTTCATGAAATTTTGAGGGATATTCTTTCTCTCTCTTTTTTTTAGGCGACAAATTTTAAAGTAAAAGTTGTATAAAAGTTGAGATTTTGGTGAAGTGACAGCTTCACTTTACTAAAGTTAGGAAGTCAAGAAATACCTATTCACTATTAAAAATATCAAGAATAAAATAGTATAAACTTTTAAAACAAATAATAAAATACTCAGGGTTAATTTGTTTACTGGGTTTATTATTTATTGATTTCTTGGTTTTTAATTAAGAAACAAAAAAAATAAACCCCCTCTCTATTTACCTACTTGTTTTTCTTAATAAGATCTTAAAATTGAATATTAATTTTAAAGAAATAAAAAAACATGACTTGTATTTTATGTATTTTTTGAAGTTACTTCTTATTTTCATCCATTTTATTATTATTTTATCAACTATCAATAACGCATCGCAGAGTGTCGTTTATCACGTGCGAACAAACTCTCATCAATAATTACTCTCCTAAACAAATTTTGGTCAATAATCATACTCCAACGCAAAATTCTCATAAAAAATTGTTTGATTTATGGGAAAATAATAGATTCAAACAACAATAATTATAATAATAAGAGGCATATTATTTTCTTAAATTGCAATAAGTTAGAAAGTTATCATGAAGAGTGAAAGGTTTAGAGTGGTGTGTTAGTGGTAGGGCTAAGATCCTTCGGGAAAATTCGAAAAGCGATGCAATCGAAAGAGAAATTAATAAAATTGGTATTAAAAAAATGAAGAAAGAAATATAAATTTGTTTCTACTCGTATTTTGATGTGATGTTGCACTTTACTTATGCTCGTTGCTTAGTTCATTGAAAAGACTGAGTTTTAGTGCGTGCTCCATAAACAGCAACACCCGTTTTCATCAAAACTAGTGATAAGTTGAGTCGTTTCGTGTGTGTATTCTCTGCATATCAAATTTCCAATAATTATTATTTACGATTTAACTACTCTAATGAATAAATTAATTATGTAATCGGAACGGAACGGAGTTAGAGATACGTCTGGAATATGTTGTCTAACTAACTCAATCTCGCAAACTTCAATCAATTAATATTTTTTCCCAGCTTTAGAATAAAATAAAAAGAAAGAAAAGATAAAGACATTAGTAAAAAATAAATACAGAGCTTTAAAAAAATAGTATTTTTTATTCCCTTGTAATGGAAAAAAATGAAGCGACATTGTTGATCATGAGTTCAAATATAATTTTTTTTATCAACAAATAAAAAAATAATAATTTTAGAAGAATTCAACCTTATACAACTTGATCTAAATGTTATTAATATATTTATAATAATTTTTATTTTTTTTAAGTCTCTTAAACTAGATACATTTATTTACTTATATATGTTAACTATTTTCATTTCTTGGGTAGGTACTTTTTATGATATTTATTGTTAAGAATTATTAAGAAATAAAATTTAAATTTATTTAATTTTATAAATTTAAGATTGTATCTTCTTATCTATTAAAAAGTATTATTATTTTAAATTTGGTAAAGATGATAAATCTTGTTAAAATAAATTTTAAATAATTTTAATATTATATTAAGAGATCAACTTTAAATTTAATTTAATTTTAAAAAATAGTTTATAAAATAAAATTTATTCTATTTATATAATATATCATGAACTGCTGTTAGCTCTAAATAAGATTTCTAAAATATATCTTTTTATGAAACACGAAATATCTTTTTGGGCAAGTATAATATTAGAGTTTTATAAAATGTGGAGGCACAGCTAGCTCATAGGAAGCTGGAAGAAGGTCCAAAATTTCTCTGGCAAATACAAACAAAAACCTGTTCATTTTTCTGGCATTGATTGAAGTTGGACAGTGATCACTCACAACCTTTATTAGTTAAAATTTGTTAAAAAAAAAATTACAAAATTTGATACTATTATTAAAAAAAAGGGTTACATGATGAAAATGAAGCATCTTCTGTAATCAAATACATATGCATTTGCATAGGATGTCATCGATGGGGTAGTGACAGATGAATGGTCACTTTCCCATGGTCGCTGCAGAATGTGGCACAACCATTTATTTTTCTTATAGGACCCATTTGTTAGATAATAATCTACTGCTGCATTCATTTTGTTACATATTTTACACACATCTTTAGTGTTTTTCTCATGGCTTCCTTCTCACGTTTTCTATAAATTCTTTTACGTCTTCGACAGCAACTACAAATTAAAAGCAGGCATGTGCATGTGCCTTTTATAATTAATGATTTAGGTGGATACATGATCTTAACTTCCAACTAATTAAGAATGGCTTAATCTATAGTTTTATTGTGTGTGAGTGCTAAATGAAACAAACTACTTGCTCACACTTTTATTCCTTCAGGATTATCGAGATCACTGACTGTGCATGGCGAATGCAGCCAAATCTTGTTTGATAAAAAAATCAGATACTTTTAATGGAATTTGTACGGACTAACCATTCTTGGCCTCAATAATCACCCACTAACTGATCACCGACAAACCAAGTGAAAGAACATATCAAGACACTTAATAAATGATAATAACGATAGTTACAACAATATTTAATAAGTCATAATCTGTATCTCGAAATAAGTTGGAAATAACTCTAATAAATCAGCTGGTTGACTGAAAGATCTTATAGATATCCCATATACTAATGTACCTCTCTATTAATTACAGATCACGATACATATTAGTTCATAACTGATATTCGGACCATCATGACAATGACTCATAATCAGCACTATAAATAAAAAAGTTTGTGGAAATGTGAAGTTTAGGATTTTTCTCCACCAAACATCAGTATTAAAGAAAGAAAATCAAAAAAAGAAATCAGAGTATCATCAACGGATTAACAATTATACTTCAAATTTCAAATACTATATAGGACTTCTTAACTGTACATGTAAAAAATTGAAAAAAAACAAACATAACAACAATTTACCATGTCCTTTAATTCAGACATGAGTCCACGATTCCTGCACTGGTTTAATGATTGATGAGTTTGCAGTGAAACAAGAAGGCACAAAGAATTGACTGTCTCTTATATATGGATGACTTGGCAAATCCAAGACATGACTTGTTCATTGGAATTGAGTTGAGTTGAGACATAAACAAATGGATCCGAAGGCTCGGTAGAAAATTATAGGTGTTTTTTGTTTTGTGTTTATCTTTGTTGAGGATGCTCAGTGGAGTCCACACCACACACTGACTAGGACGGAGATAACAAGATAAACAGTTCAACACCCATATTGCTCCTTTGATCAAATAATAGATCCATCTTCAATAACTAATAATGTTGAGTTGTTAAATCATTGCCATTGCTGTATCTGCACAAGGGATCAATCACAATGAGATATCTACTTCAACCTTTGGATGAAAAAAACAGGTTAACACAATGTGTCTAATCACCTAATTACAGTGTTCTTCACTTCTAGCCTCACTAAGCAACTTACATTAACTAAATTTAAATTAAATATCTTCAATTTTCCTATTACACTGCTGCCACATGTATATTTTTTATTTTTATTTTTAAAATATATATTTAATAAAAGTTGTTTATTATAATAATTCTTCCAAAATTGATTATTTAGAAGGTGTATGATTTAATTATAAAACTTTGCTAGTTTATGTGATTTTTTACCTTTTGAATACATATATTTTCCGCTTAGAAATAGAAAAGTGGGGATAATAAATTTAAGTGACACAAACACGTCACCTTCGTTTTCAATGTGCCATTCTGCTTTTCTCCTCAATTTTTTCAGTAATTGTTTTCAGCTACGGAACAGAATAATTCCAATAAATTGAGATTTGGACAGTATTTCATAACACATTTTGAAATTCTCTGAATAGGTTCTACCGGAAAATAAAATTCTCTTTTTATAGGACTTTCCCTGAAATTGGATTATTATTGGAAGTATTCACATAAGTTTCATTTCCTTTCAGTTACTTTTCTCCAATTTCCCCAAGCAAGTGGTGCAATTCTACACTCTTGCTTCTTTTGGTATGGTATGGTAATATGAAGGAGTCTATTTCATCATGAGTTTCTTTTAGATGATTTATAAATAATTATCAATAATCCTCTTCTGTGTTCTTTCTCTAATGTTATAATCAGAAAGAAGAAAAAATCATAACCACAGGTGACTTTTGTTTTAGGTATGTACAGAAAGTTGTCTTATTAATCTCATGTTTCACACATAATTGATTATATAATGTTGTCGTATGTGTATTTTTTCATATTTGTATTTTTTTTTTTAATTTTTCACGATAGATCACTTGTATAATTTATTATGAGTTTACTTTTTTTAATTTTATATTTTATTATTATAAAAATAAATAAAATAACTTCTTTCAGTCGAATACTTTTTTTAGCTTTTTTTTTTCTTTCAACTAAATGAAGTCTAACGAATCTTTTATCACTGGACGTCTTATCAATTTGATGATTTGTTATGGCACCATATACTGTATATGTCAAATCACTGATAGTAGTAATATGATGCTGTTCTGAGCTATGGAGCGAATAATATTAATGCTATATTAGATAGAGAGGAAAATAAATAATATATTATTAATTAGAAAGAAATGCATATATTTTTTAAATTTTTTATTATGTTTTTTATTATTTATTATTATTGTAATAGAAAATACACATAATTAATTATAGATTTTTTTTGTATGCTTTATTTATTTACAATATTAAAACTCAAATTCTAGTATTATTTGTTTTCTTTTTCTTGTTTATCCATCTACCTATTCAAACCAACATTTATTTTGTTAAGTTAGGAGGAATATGTGTGAGTTCTCTTTTTCTTTCAGATAAAGCATAAGGTAAATTTTCCAATTTTTCGTTATTAGTAAATATTATTTTAAATTAGAGTTGTGAAAGAGTTTGTAAAAAGTAGTTTCAACTTTAGAAAAGTCCAGAAAAACAAGATCAGGTTAAAAAAGTTGTGGCCATAATTAGATCAGTAAGTTTTATTCAATCTGTTATTCCTATAATGTAAATGGACGTAAACCAAACTCGTTTTAAACTTATAGTGAGTCCATTTTAAAAAATAATTATTATATTTTAAAAACTTAAAAGTAATATTATTTTTTCTAACATATATTCATATATTATAATTTAAAATTATTCATATATTACATTATTATATTTAAAATTTGAATTTAAAATCTATGATATGGTTTAAATTTTAAAAACATATATTATTTTCATTTTCATTTAATTTTTAATTTTTTAAAACAGAATAAAATAATCTGTTGTTCCAAGACTAAACGAAGGTAGAAAAATTAATTGCAATGCTTTGAAAAATGAGTTTAGTGGTTCTTATACTAATTTTGAAATGACCTTTAGGAAAAATCTCAAAACCCAAACCTATTTCACAACTGCATTATAGATATTTGTTGTAGTTTGTGGCATAATATTAGAAGGGGTATCTTCACCAAATATTCTATTGTAAAAATAGTGATATGAATTAAAGACTACTTAATTTTTTTCTTATTTATTTATTTTACCATTATTATTATTATTATTCACCAAGGCCAAAAAATTGTTGATTATTGACAAGATATTTACAATAATATATTTTTATTTTTCTTATTGACAAAAATAATTAGTTGCTATGTGACCAAATTAAGATTAAAAGAATGATTAATTTTTAAATTAGATAAATAATTTCAGTATCTAATTGGTAGTTAAAATTTTGGTAGTTAATTAAATAACAATTTAGAAACTATTTATCAATAATAAAAACTAATTTAGAAATAATATTTTTTTTTAATGTGTGGAGAGAGTTGGTGCATTAAAATAAAAACTTTTTTTTTGTTATAATTGTTAAAGACAAGCAGATGAAACAAGCATTTTTTGTTTTTGAGATCAGAATTGAAGTAGTTAAACATGTTTGATCACGTATCCCCAACGTTATTTTTTTGCATATAAGTAGAAAGTTATGTTTTATTGCTTTTGTGTCTTTTACTGAACAGATATGTGTGAAATGCAGTTGGGAACAGCTAGAGTTAGTGGTTCGAGGAATCTAGTGACCAAAAATGTCAATAACTTAACTTCTTGTTAAAATCACTAGCCATAGATGCTAAAAAAGGTTACAATTTATCTTAGTGAGGAACATTTTGATACAACATTAAAGGAGTAATTCAAATTCTGAACACAGTAAGCAACTTAAATTTTATGACTCTATACTAATTATGTCATTACTTAATTAGCCCCAACCCAAATATATATTTTTTTAATTTAATAAGAATGGATAATTTTTTGAAATTATCTAAATAAAGCAAGTCACACCTAGAAATGTGATTTCAAAAGAATAAAAAATGTATTTCAATACATGATTTTGATATGCATTTTTTTTTCTATTATTTGTGAATAAAAAATACAACATAGGTTGGAGATCTCACATCGACTAGAGATTAGAGTCTTTCATTGTATATAAGTGGGTGCAAACCTCAACCCTATGAGTCGATTTTATGGGGTTGAGTTAGGCTTAAAGTTCACTTCGTAATAGGGTATCAGAGTCAGTGAGGCGTGAGGAGTGTGTTGGAGATCCCACGTTGACTAGAGATTAGAACCTTTCATTGTATATAAGTGGGTGCAAACCTCAACCTTATAAACTGATTTTATGGGGTTGAGTTAGGCTTAAAATTCACTTCGTAATAACATATTTGTTTTATACGTATCATCTAAATAATAGTATCCACATGCATTTTCAATGCTAAGTATTCGAAACGTGAAATACGTAATTTACATATAAAATTAAGGTGAATTTTGGTATTTGATGTGTTAGGATAAGTTGTAGTGTTGTGGGTTATGACAAGTCATTTGAGATTGTTTTTTCCACGTCTTGCACATCACTCTCCACATTTTTCCATCACTTTACTTTTCTTGAGCTTATTAGATAAGATAAGAAGCACTCTATTCATATCATATTATCATATACCATCCCATCCCATCCCTTCTCATCATATATCAATTTTTAAGCCTCTCTTCAGTCCTTGTCATAAATTTCTACATAATATTCTAAGTTGGTTTTTGTTGGTTTCTAGCATATTTTATTATTTTTTTTATTAGACTTTGAATTTAATGTTGAATGGTGTAAGTAAATTTGCATGGGAATTCTTTTGAGGTAAAAGGGCAAAGTTATACTCATTTGGCCTTATGTTGTTATAAAAAAACATGGAATAAATATGATAGAAAGAATACTAGTCATATTCCCATTCTTTCTAAAAGTAGTTGAGAATAGACAGAATCCTGAAATGGTATAAGATCAGTATCTTATTCCATGGCTACCCTTTTTGGTTAATTAGACATGAATTCGAATGTGTAGTGACGATGAGTATAGTGTGGGAAAAGGAATCACCCAACATATTATATATTATCTCTTTCTTCAAAGAGAAAATAAATAACAGGAGGAATCAGAAGCATATGTTATTGGTGTGACAACTTATTATTGATGTAGAATGATAAGAATATATATATATATATATATATATATATATATATATATATTATAAATCAAAGTTTATTTATTTTTTATTTTGATAAAAGTACTGTCTTTCTAAAATATAAGTTCTCTTTGTTTTCTCTTTAAACTTTTTAACGAGTTTTTATTATTTTTTTAAAGTCGCAATAAGGATACATTTGTAGAAATTGAATCAAATTTTAATTAAAATAAGTTTTTTTTTTCTTTGTCAGTATGTGATACAAAAATTTGTCACATGAACGATAAGCTTTGTTAGTGAAAGTTATCCTGTTATATTTATTTATTAAGTTTGATCTTTGAAGATTACCCAAGATAAAATTATAAGGAGGAATTATGTTGAAATGAAGATTTAAGCCAATGTTAAACATTGTGTGAGGATACATGATATTTGGTTTTCATAATAAACGAAGAGGAAGGATTGTGGAATATTTAAAATTAAGATTATTTGTGTATTGATGGTGAGTGCAATTTTGATGTTGCTTTATGTAATTTTTTGACCGATTGAATAATTCGCTTTTACTATTAATTAAAAAAAATATTAATTTGAGAGACAAAGAATAATTTATTATTATATTAACTGAAATACATTTATTTTATATATTAAAAAATTATTAATATATAAAGTATTTATTATTATTAATAATTAATATTTAATTAGTTATCAAAATTTTAGTTATCAATTCTATAATCTAAGTAATTAAAATTAATAATTTTTTTATCATTACATGTTTATCCTTTATCTAATTCTTAATTAATATATATATATATATATATATATATATATATATTTTATTATTATTATTATTATTATTTTCTGTAACATAAAAAGAGTGTAAAAAATATTGTATTCGTAATTGATAGAATATTAGTCATAGGTTTCTTTATAGTCTGTTTTCAAATTTTTTTATGAATATATATAATTTATCTATATACCATTTTTTATTTGAGTTTTCGTTATAGTTTTTTCATATATTTTTAATAACATTTTTTATAGAAAGATATTTGAGGAGTTAGAATATGTCAAGCTGTATAATAATAAGAAACATCAAAGCTTAAAAAAAAAAATCTGTAACTACCGCAATTTTTTTTTTTTTAAATAAGGAGTGGTAAAATATAGGTTATTCAACGCGTTTGTAATTAATGGGTCAGTACGTGACCATGATAAATAAATGGGCCTTTGCTATTATCAATAGGTCCAAGACCAAATCCGTTTCCGTTCCTCAGAAGCCCAAATTGGATCCGCAAATGCTTCAATAGAATTAACAATTGATTCGATGTGATGCTTTTTTGGATTGTGCAAAATTAAACTTTTCCTATTATAATTAAAGATGGTATCTTTCAAAAAGTTATTTTACTTTATAAAAAAAAGTATGATTCACAACAACAATAAATCTCAAATTAATATTCTAAAATACCAAAAGTAATTATAAATTACACAGCTTAAAAAAGACATAAAAAATAGTATAAAAAAAACTCTTATTACTTAAAATACAATGTAACAATCATTAGAGTTGTTTAGGAATTGTTACTACTAATAATATTTAGTCAATAATTATTTTTAAACAGAAGATAACAAAAGTATAAAAATGTTAGCATATTGGAAATTGTTAATAATGAGGATGTTATTATTATTATTTTTTGAATTCAACACTAATTATTTTTGTATACATTATCTCATAAATTGAAGGGTTTGTTAATCTGGCGAAATCAAACCAGTGTTTGTGTTGTTAATTACATTTGTTTTATATTAATGGTATACGTGAATAAAGTAAATGTGTGGGATGATGAATAAAAAAATAATGGAGGAAAAGATGAACAACACAAAAATGAATTTATTTATGAAGTAATAGTTATATTATAACAAGCAATTTTAATATTAAAATTTTGAAGAAAATGAGAGAAAATGGATAAAGTTGATTTGTGGATGAAAGAGTTGAATTAGGGACACTTGGATTTTCCTTGCTTGGACTTCCAGTTGTTATAACATGGACATTCTTCCTTGTGGCCATAGGTTCCAGACGGAACACATAAACATTTATCACAACACATGTTACAGAAGTGGAGACACGTCGTCGGAATCCGGGCCTTTGAACAACGATACTCGCATGCTTTTGGACATTCTGAAATAATTCACCAAAACAATTTTCAACTCTCAACATCACATTCAAATACTTCTATGTTAATTTTGAAAAAATTCACCATAATCAATACCTCCTGCCTTAAGCGATCCTTCGCCACCACCCTGTACATGTACAAGAGAACATAATAATTAGAATTCAATGTTACAACAAATTTTTAAGTTACACTTCAATAGAGTGCATAAATAACTTTACATTAAAAAATAAGTGCTTAATATGCAACATGAACAAGTAAAAGTAAGAACAACACGTATATAAGAAAAAATATGCGTGGGAGAGAAAGATGAGTCATATAGGCAAGCTCAAAGACGAAAGTCATGAGAAAGATGAGAAGAAATGTAAATACAAATTTAGTCATGACGAATTCTCTTTGCAATGAAGCAAAGTCTGAGTGAGAAAGAAACACTACGAAAGTGAGAGTTATATAAATGCAAACTATCAAATTTGGTAATTTTGATCATTACCTTTCTGTGTGCTGAGTTGACTCCTAGTTTTGTTTAGACCAAATTAAAATTTAATTTCCACAATATTTATTAAATTCTAAAAAATGTATGTTTAATTATCTAGTTTAAATATATGCATATTCAATTTAAGTTAAAAATAACTAATACAATAAAAAATTAAAATAATTAATACGCCAACAAAATTAGTATAAAATATTATAACCTCAATTAAATCTAAAAATTGTTTTCCAACTTATGTTATTTAACAATTTTTTTTTTCAGTTATAGTAGGAAAGCAATTTGAAGTTACAATTTTTAAATTTGTGTAGTAATTTGAAGAGTTGTGATGGAAAGAATTAATTATATCCCATAATTAAATTAATTGTATTTCATAAATGCACGCATTCATACTCTAAATACTTTATTTTAAAGTATTATTGTGTGTAGTTGTAAAATAAAATTAATTTAATTATAAATATGATTTTATTGATTTAAATTGTTTAAAATGAAAGTCAGACTATATATTTATTTTGAATTTAAACATCAAAATATTACAATGTTAATATGAAATTTAAATATGATAAAAAAACTTGAAAAAAAACTTGTAAGCAAATAATTGTAACAACATTTAAATATATATATATATATACATAATTATTATTTTATTTACTGCTAATTTAAATTGATTTTAAATTTATTATTCATTCTATTTTTTTTACTTAAATTAAAATAAAATTTAAGTTTAATTGTATATTTATTTTATATTAGTAATTTTGATTTTTTGTAAAATAAATATTAGTAAAATAAAATAAAATAAAATTATATAGAAGTGTAAAATTATATTAAAAATTAATTATTCTTTAGATGAGTGTAGTTTTATGAAATGTTATTAATAAAGGAAACTCAAATTAATTGTTTCATAATTAATCATCTTTTAATCTTTATTAAAATTAAATTAAAGTTTTTTTAATTTATAACATTAATCAATTAATTTAATTTTTTTATGGTATTAATTAAATTTATAACAAAGTTTTTATTATTTTCTTTAACTTTCCACTATTCATCTTTACTTTCCACCATCTTTTTCTTCCTTTTCCCTCTTTCCTTTTACCATTTATCTTCCATTTTTCTCTTCTTTATTTTCACCACAACTCAAACAAATTAAACTCTTCACTACTTTTATTTTATAAAATTGGTGTATATCTTGTATTCTCAATTAAATAAAAATTAGTAATTTGAACAAAATTTATATTTAATAAATAAATAAATTATTGTGTACAACAATTTATTATTAAATAATAATGTAGTTGTCTTAGTGTATATATTTTTTGGAGTAACTAAAGTTAGACACCACTAAAAGAATAAAATATATTCATTTAAAAAAAACATTCATTCGTTTTTTAATTTAAAATTTTAATATATATTATTACATTATTAAAGTTATGGGAGTATTTTTTTTTTTAGAAATATCAAATTATTCTTTCTGTAACTTTTACTTTTTAAAATGTAATAGTAGTATATTAGCAATTTTTGTCTTGGCAAACAATTTATTATAAAAAGTTGGACCTAACCTTTCTTTTGTATCAATTCATTTTCTTTCTCATCAACACCCAAAATACAGAAACACCTTGTGCTAAGTTGTAGCCATTTTGAGTTTCTCACTTCTTTGGTAGACAGAGATATAGAAGATATGTGATCTTTGTCTTTGCCAACATTAACCTCCACTTGAACAAACTCTATAAAGAAACCCTGAAATATCTGATCTTAAATCCAACACATTTTTTGTTGTTGTGTGAGATTTTTTTGATGGGAAAATATCTTGAATCTGCGGCGAGGCTGGAGGAGCTATCGCGGATTGTGTCATCTGCGAAGCCCAATATCAGGCCGAAGGGGACGCTACCCAGATCGCCCAACCGTGTGTCCACGCCTCGAACTGCGACCCCATTTGGTGTTAAGGTCGAGCTTGCGGAAAAGATGGAACCTTTCGAAGAATGTCGGACACCCCTCGCGAAGGTTGTTGCCGATTGCGCCAAGCGGTGGTTCCAGGACACCCTCAGGGAGGCCAAGGCAGGGGATACTTCCATGCAGGTTTTGGTCGGTCAAATGTATAATTCTGGCTATGGTGTTTCCAGGGATCCCCAAAAGGTTTTCTTTTTCTTCTTCTAAGGGAATATTATTATTGCTTGTTTATTTCGATATCCACCATTTGATGCCAAAGATTTGTGATTTTTGTTGCTTCCTTGGAAATGGAATGGAGATGGTGTGGAGGGAAATTATAAATTCTGTGCAGCCTTTTTTACCCCCAAATCCCATTTCATGTATTTTAATTTTGATTAGATTGATGTTTATTTATTTTTAAAAAATGCTCGAATTCAATTGCTTGTTTTTGAATTTTTAGTTGGGATGCTGTTTTACCTTATGTTTGTGTGGATAAGTTTTCTTGTAAGCACTCACAGTCAAGAAAGCAGTAAGAAAAATGTTGATTTATGAAAAGAACTTATTATTTTCTTATTTTTACTTAAGTTTTCTCAAACATAAGACCTACGCGACTACAGTTAATTCTAAGTAATTGCTACACTCTTTGCTGCTCCTCAACTTCAGGTTACTGACTGCACTGTTATGAGCTTTGTTTATAGGGACATGGTTGGATTAGTAAAGCGGCAAAAAATCGGAATTCAGTGTGGAAAGTGTGTGGTAAACGGCCAGGTAAGTCTAACTTTTGTTGGATTGATGAAATTTGGCTGTATGTATCCTAATTGATCTCTACATTGTTGACTTCAGGTTACCGAGCAAGTGATTCAGATTCATGTGATCAGGAGAACAAAGATAAATCCTGTCCTTAATTTGCAAATATAACTTTTTTTTCCTGTTAAAGGGATTTAATTTCTTTAAATTCTGTAGTATAGTATATGTGAACTCATTATGACCAATACTACTGGTTATTTGTTGTAACATCTGAAACATAAGTCAAATTTTGTTAACTGGCAATTGTTCTACAATGATCCCTCTTCGTTTGAGTTAGTTGTTGTGTTGTTCATTTTCAGTAAGGCTTATTTATCATTCCTAAGTGAGTAGTGTGTTCTTTCCTCTCTCTTTTTTTCCTTAAACTTCAAATTGGTGTCCAGTTCATAAGGCTCCTAGTTGACTAACCTGCATCTGGAAGTTTGAGAGGAACTCTTGCACTGAGACTTTCGTTCATTCTTCTCAATTCTGTGGGAGATCATAGTTACCAATGTTATTTTCTGAAATTAAGCTCCATGAAACTCTTGCTCATTAGCTGTTTGGCACTACTCAATTAGCATGATATGGTGCTTGAAAGTAAGTGTGGGTTTGATTCAGTTCTTTTTTTTATCAGCTTGCTAAGAAAGTTTTTATATATATAAAATAGAGCAACTATTTCACATAAATAATCATATGCTAAACATGCAATATCTAGCAATATTATCAGTAATCATGTGTTGCCATTAGTATGAAGTCTTAACAGAAAGGTCAGACATCTGGGAACTGGCATTTGTTTTTGGGTGTTGTGTCAAAATCTGTCAATACTAAGGGTGCATTCAGAAGATCTTGTGTTCAGTTTTTTTAGATTTGTCATATGACATAAGTGCTTGTGCTATAAGTGTTTGAGTGAGTATAGAAACAACTACCAATTTATATAAAAGTGTGTTAAACTCAACTGTTAAATGCTTAGTTAAGTTATTTACCTACTAGCATGTAAGCTGTCTGATAATAAGCAGGAGAACAATGGATATTGGGTGTATTCAGTGTTAGGAGTGTGACAAATCTTCAAAGGAGGTAAGGCAAAGGCAACATTGAATTAATATTTTTCCTGACATGAGATTCTTCAATAGGACCACGCTGTGTATTCAGTAACCTGATAAGTAATTAATAGTTTTTACTGACATGAGATTCTTCATTTCTGTAGTCACTTGTTAGGTTATGTTTGGATAAAAGTTGTGAACATGTTTTTTGAGAATTCCATACCTCATTTCCAAATTACAAGACACAAAACAAGGAAAGAAAATCTTATCAAGAGTAAAAATACTTTTAACCTTTTTCAACAGAACCAAGTACGTAATTGGCACTCGCTTCAGTTTTAAGATATATTATGATGCACTTCGGGTGGTGTTGGAAATCTGGAACATTAGTTAACATGTTCTTTAACATTTTATTAGAGAATCAGCAATATCACGAATGTGTTAATGATATAAGGGAATAATCCATAGCGGACCAGAGTAATATTTGATAAACGAAGAAAACCTAAAACGAAAATAATTTAGTCAAATGAGTTATATCTTGGTTGAAATGATTTGTAAAATTCACTTAATGATGATTAGTAATATACAAGACAAGCTAGCCTTTCTTCAAGAAAAGAGAAGTAATGAAATATTTTGGTAATTACAAAGCATTGATTCATTGAATAGATATTTGAAGATAACTTTAGATAAAGTAAATTCATATTTATTTGTTTGTTTTAGTACATATATTCATATGTTGTTTTGGGGATAAATATGATGCTTGCCGACCTAACATGCTAATAAGTGGAATCTAGACACTTCCAAATCCTAAAATAAGAATAAAGTTTCACCTTTTCTTTCAAACGTTTCTTTCAGAAAGTAAAAGCTTCCTTAATTCACGTCAAGAATCCATGTTTGCCCCATTATTTCACGCAGATCAATAAACCATTACAACCCCATATCTCTTTTTTCTTTAATTTCTCTCTTCCTTCTCCATTTCTTATCTCTTCAGGGCTTAGACTTGATACCTCTTCCTCTGCTTTCTCTCATGGCAAATGTAAGACTTTTACTAATTTCATTTTTTGGTTTGCAAAGTGCAACTGAGAAGGATTTTTTTGTTGCTTGTGACCAGGTTGTGGAAGTGAAAGTTGGTCTGCACTGTGACGATTGTATCAAGAAAATCCTGAAAGCCATAAAGAAAATGGAAGGTTCTTGTTTTTCCCAGCACCAATATAATAAGCATCTACTATTTTTCTTAGTTTAAAAGTTGTGGGCTTATGGGTTGCAGATATTGAAACGTATAACGTGGACACAGAACTGAACAAGGTGATCGTCACTGGCAACGTGACAACTGAAGAAGTGATCAGAGTCCTTCAAAAGATGGGCAAGAATGCAATTGCCTGGGAAGATGATCAAACTGATAAGTGACTAGTTTAGGGTACCACACTTTTTATACTATGTACCTTCAAATTCAATAATCTATGAATTATTTAATTATATTTCAATTGCAATACTTGATATTTTCTCCCCTTTATTAGTGTTTTTAAGTGTCACATCATTAAATTGTTTTTATTTTAATGTTTGTTTTAGCTAATGAGGACGGAGACCCCTTTTCTTTTTATTTCTCTTTTTTCGTAATAATTCGAATGTGGTTTTGTATTGAAAATATATTCTTTACATTTATTACTGATATACGTCTTTGGTATCATCATTTTATATCTTTTATTAATTAAAGTGATTTAAATGTCTTATCGATATTAATGAAATTTAGTCTATTAAATAAACTTAAGCGTTTTATATCAATCTCTTCTAACAAATATTGACGAAATCAGATTTAAATCTTAACACGGGTTTTTTACCCTCATATCAGTTTCTTCTTTTAGCTCTGAAAAAATGTTTTAAGAACTCTATTTCTTAGTCATTATTATCTAGTAATTTTGTCACAATCTATTTATATTATGTACAAAAAAAATGAGTCGTTATCATAATCTTTATTTAGATATTTAAGTTTATGATGAACTTCATTATTTTCTTTAGATATTCATGTTGCGGTGAGTTTTCATCATATTCTATAAATAAATTTTTTATTATAATAATGTTTATTTTTATTTTTAAATATATTTATATGAAAAACTTTCATTATATTTTTCAAATAACAATATTTTATTATAATTTTTAAATACTTTTATATACGTTCATCGTTATTTTCAGATATTTATATAACAAACTTTCGTTACAATCTTTAATATACAAATATTTGTATGATAATTTTTCATCATAATTTCAAATATTTATGTGTCCAACTTTCTTAATAATTACATATTTATATGGTAAAATTTTATTATATTTTTTTAAATATTTAAAGAATAAAATTTTATCATATTTTATATATTCATATGATAAATTTTCATCATAACTTTTCGATATTTATATATATTTCAAGTGTATGATCAAATGTGACTCACAATCTACTTTTAACATTGTGACTCAATCTAATTGAAGACTTTTATTCATATAATGATATATATGTACATATATTATATATATAATTATATATTGTCTGAGTAATTAATTAAAAAATAAAAATAATACAATTTAAAGTGTATAATTTTACAAATATAATATCAAAAAACTATGTAACTGTTATTTTAGAAAAAAATAAATTTTGGAATTATTTTAAAATACACAAATAATTGTTTATTTATTAAAAGATAAAATTATTCAATAAAAAAAGATAATCCCAACAGAAGTTACCAAATAGTATGTCTTTATATAATTATATAAATAATTTTATTACATTTACATTTAATTAATAATTTACAATATAGGATAAGATTAAGATTGAGTAATCTTAAATAAAATATTGCAAATTAATGGTAACAAGATGATGCATACAAATTAGGAGGATAAAAATGTGGTTATGATTATATCTTTTTTATCTCAATGTTTTAAATTTGTTGGGATATTTTAAGTTGCCGAAAGTTCGTTATGTCATATGACACATATTAATATATCCTGAATTTTTAGTCATGTTAGATTTTACTACTAATCTTAGCACCAACAAGGTTTATCCCACAACAATGATTATTTTAAAAGTTATAATTACTATAATTTTAAATTATGAAACTTTATTTAATGATATAAGAATAAAATAAAAGAATTAAAAAGTGAAAATCGATATTTTAAAGTGGTAGCTCCTGAACATATTTGAAAATGATTATCCAGAATGTTAACTAATGATAATAATGATGCATTGGTTTCCATATTGTTAGTTGTGTGAATTTGCTAAAAGTTCTCTGGTTAACATCACATATCAATTTTTTTATAAATATAGATATATATATATATATATATATATATACATTCCCTCAGGTTGCAAAAGTAAAAAGCTGCTATAAGCACCTTACTTGAAGGAAAACCGTTAAATATGTAAAATGCAAAATACAAGGTCAACCTCTATTCTCTCCAGTACTATACTTCTTCGTAGGTTGTGAACATTGTAATCCTTACTCTTTCCTCATCCATTCTCTTCATCTCTCTCAACAAAAATTACTTAACAATAAACACAATTATGTTCTGTTAATTGTTTGGCTTCATATTCATTGATGCACACACATATTTTATGGCCGCTGTATCTAACCTTCATAACAAGACATTGGTATGCCAAGATCCCCACATTTATGGTCACCGTAATGTCTGGCAAGCAGGCAACCCTTTAGAATCCCCCACTTGTCTTTTCTTCATGCAGGTCTCTTTGATGACCATAGTCATACAGTTAATGGACATATGTCTTAAGCCATTAGGACAATCCTCTCTTGTATCCCAGATTCTTGTAAGCTTTCTCTAAACTTCATCAATTTCACTACCATTTTTTATTCATGCTCACTGTTCTCTATCACAATCTAATTCTAAATATAAAACTAACCACAAAGAGAACAGCAGTACAAAAGAAACTTTCGTCTGTCTTTTTTTTTGTTTTAGCTTGTTTTCGACAGGTTTGTTTTGAATAGTTGGGTAGAAGGTGTTTTGTTATTAGGTTGTCTTTTTCTTTTGTATATGTATTGGATAACTCTGGAGTGGTTCATACCTGTATATTGTTTATTGTTGATAAAAAGAACAAGAAAAAATTTGGTATGTGACAATCTCCATTTGACCCAGTTGAAATTTTCAATTTAGAAAGATTAAAACTATCATGTATTGGTTAATAATATCTCTTATGCCACCATCAATGAAAATAATGTTAAATTTGAATAGAAATGTTCATACTTGCCACGATAATTAGTGCTGACAAATTATGCATGGTAATAGGGTGGAATGTTTTTTGGGCCATCAGCTTTAGGGAACCAAAAGATTCTAAGCCAAACCTTGTTCCCAGTAAAGGGTGCCGTTGTGCTTGAGACAATTTCATCGTTTGGGCTCATGTTCTACTACTTCTTATGGAGTCTTAGATTAGACCTTTACACATCGTTGAAGACAGAAAAGATTGCGGTAGTTCTTGCCATATCTGTATTCATGTTTACATTGGTTATCCCCACTGGACTCTCCTTCCTGTTGAAGAAATATATTACAATGAGCAAAAAGGTTGCAAAGGCACTTCCATATGTAGGCCTCTCACAAGCCTATACTATATTCATTAGCATAGCAGTGCTCTTGACAGATCTCAAAGTCCTTAATACTGATATAGGACGATTAACCATGTCAGTAGCAATTCTTAGTAATATAGCTGGCTTTCTTTTGTCAGTGATTACGTTTGCAGTAATGCACAGTGAGAATGGTGATATTCTGACACTAGTATCCATTGGTCTATCCATAACTGCATTCACGCTTGTTATTATATTTATCATGAGGCCAGTGGTACTTTGGATGGTAAAGAACCCAGGTAGAGGTTCGCCTAATGAAGTGTGCATTGTGAGTATCTTTGTGTTCGTTATCCTTACTGGATTTGTGAGTGAAGTACTTGGGCAACATTATCCTATGGGACCAATAATTTTAGGGCTGTCTCTTCCAGAAGGGCCACCCATAGGAACATCTTTGATGAGAATATTGGAGACAATGTGTATGGCTTTCCTTAATCCAATTTGTCTAGCTGTTCATGGATTACAAACTAATATATTCAAAATAGACTTTCATTCTGCATGGACTATCTGCCTCATTCTGGTCGTGGGTTTCTTCACAAAGATTGCTGCTGTCATGTTGCCAGGATACTATTTCAATCTATCAATGAAAGAATCTTGGGTCATTGGTCTCCTTCTAAATGGAAGGGGCATATGTGAGCTTGTCTTGTTCAATTTGTGGTTGCAAAGTGAGGTATGTATCTATATGTAAACGTGGATCATTATACTGAATTCAATTTCAAAATCATTCAATGCATGTACATATTGATTGGTGGTAAAAACACATGGTTGAGCTTGTTTTTGAAGTATATGAACTAAGACTAGTTGAGATGTGAAAGTTGCATAGAGGGTTTTAACCTTAGTTGATTAATTAACTAACTAACATAATATAAAGCTTTTTTGATTTTGCGTATGGCAGATACTAACGGAAGACGAGTTCTCTTTGATGGTACTCTCCGTTATAGTAGCAAATGTTGTCTTAGTACCAATCGTAAAATTCATACATGATCCTTCAAAACCATATGCAAATCTAAGAAGATGCACAATTCAACACACTACGCGAGATTCGGAGCTCCGAATCATGGTGTGCATTGACAACAACGAAAACCTCCCTACAATTCTGAACCTCTTAGAAGCCTCCTATGCTAGCAGAGAGAGCACGATTACGGTTACAACATTAGTCCTGGTGGAGCTTGAAGGAAGAGCCAGACCTATTCTTGTTGATAACCAATTCCTTGAGAGTGCACATCTTGTCTTAGACGAGTCAAGTCGCATTGACAATGCCATGAGGCAATACGCACAACAAAATGGAGAAAATGTCTCCATTCAATCTTTCACTTCAATCTCCTCGTTTGAAACCATGCATGATGATGTTTGTAGAATATCACTCGAATGCGGAGCCAACATTCTGATCATGCCGTTCCACAGGAGGTGGGAAATTGATGGCACTGTGGAGGTTGCACATAGGTCGATCCAAACCATGAACGTTAAAGTCCTCGAAAGGGCACCCTGTTCTGTCGGAATTCTAGTTGACAGGAGCATCTTGAGTTCTTCTCCTTCACTCTCGGGGGCCAGAGCAGCATACTATGTTGTTGTGTTTTTCATTGGTGGTGCAGATGACGCGGAGGCACTAGCTTATGGCGCTAGAATGGCTAGGCATGAGTGTGTGTGTGTGACTGTGGTTAGGTTCCTTCTATTTGGTGAGGAAAACTCCAAGGATAGAAAACGTGACAGTGATCTTATAGATGAGTATAGATACTACAATGCTGGGAATCGCAAGTTTGAGATTTTGGATGAAGTTGTGAAAGATGGAATAGAGATGTCTACATGCATAAGAAGATTGGTGGATTATTTTGATCTTGTGATGGTGGGGAGACAACATCCAGATAGTGTTGTGTTTGAAGGACATGATCCTTGGAGTGAGTGTCAAGAGTTAGGGGTCATTGGGGACATGCTAGCATCACCAAATTTTGTGACCAAGGCATCACTGTTGGTTGTACAACAACAGAGAATAAGAGGAAGAGTTGTTAAATCACAGGTTACTTTGAATCAAGTGCCAAAACAGAGAGATAATGTTCCACTTGACCAAGACTTAAGTCCTTCCTGTAGTATTTTAGTGGACAAATATGACCAAATGTAAATACATTCATTCCTATTTTCTGTACAAATTTATTCATTTCAGTCTTCATTGGTGATATGTTGTGGAAATCACGATTCTTCTTTAAACCACCAACTAACCAAGTTAATTACTTCACAAAAAAAAAATAAAAACTAAAATTAATCATTAAATAAAAACTAATTTAAAAAAAAATAGTTATTATTTGATTAAATTAGATATCATTTTATAAAAAAAAATTATTGACATCTAAAATAATTTATACTATTAATAAAAAATTATAAAATGGTTTCTTGTTATCTAACCATTAACTACTAAAATTTTAGCTACTTATTATTTTTTTATTCTAAATTAGTCACGGTTAATTCTTTAAAAACTAATTTAGAATTTAAAATATTAGTTCCTAAAACTTAGGTAGCTAATTTAGATACAAATTTAGAAATATTTTATGAATTTTATTAAAAATAAAAATCACTTTACATATGGATAATTTTTTAATCTTTAAATTAGTATATAATTTAATTAATATAGTGACTAATTATTTTTGTTCTCTAAATTGATTATGATTTGTTTCAGTGTTGATAGTTAATGATAAAACATTCTCCTCCCATAAATACCACCAATCGATCTGTTATATTTGAAATTTGTTTTGGTTATGACCAATCGATCTGTTAAATAGTGTTTGGATAGAGAATTATTTTCTAAATAAATAATGTATTTCAAAGGAGAATTTTAAAAAGATAAAATAATTTTTATAGAAAATTTAGAATGCTCTATAATCAAGTATATGTTTGAATAAGAATTTTTAAAAGAAAACTAAAATTTTAAATTTTATAAGACTATTGGATTACTTAAAATTAAAGTACATGTATTTTAAAAAAAAAGTAAAATTTTAAAATAATTCATTTAAAAAAAATCTCTCTTAAAATTATTCAATATTTGTTACAAAGATTTCTTAAACAACATTGATAGAAAGAAGTCCGTAAAAAAACCTAATAAACTATATATTTAAATTGACAAAAAAGTTATATATTAGAGTGTTTTATGAAGGGTGACATTCTAAAAATATGATGAACTAATAAGTACTTAAATTATGTGATAAATACTTACAAAATTTAACTTACACAAAATATACCTCTTATGACTTTTGGATTCCTATTTAAAAATAATTACTCATTATAATGTGATGCAATAATAATATACTGACAAGTGAAGTTAGGCATACAATCCTTAGAGTTGATTTGTTTTCATAGATGAATTTGTGAGATGATATTTTGACAAAGAAAAAATGTACCCACTTTTACCTTTATTATTCTATCCTTCATTTTTCCTTTATAAATATAAAATTTTCACTTTTTTAATGACCATAAATAAAAAAAAGAAAGCACGTAAATAGATGAATAAAAAACTAATTAAAAATAAAAAAACGACACAAATTTGTTGTGACTATTTTTCTTAGCATAATTGAGAAGATTTTTAAAAAGTTAATAATCTAATGATCAATTATATAATATGTGAGTACAATAAAATATTTAGAGGCAATCAATTATGTGAATATATAACATAAGTGATTATATGTAAATGTTTTATTTTTAATTTGTTAGAAGTATTTATTTTAATTCTTAATTTGTTTAGGGTTTAAAACTTAATTCTTAACTTGTTAGAAGTATTTATTCTTATATCTTCAATTTTGTTTAAATATAATTAATTTTTTTAAGATTTAAAATAATTTTATTTGAAATGAATTATTTTAACAAAAGTGAAATAGGTAATTTAATCTGTCATTGGGATTCGGTTGGAAAAAAAAGTTGTTTGAAGATCACATAATTAGAATCATTTTTAATTTTTTATGTTGAAAAAGAAGAAAAGCATCGATGAGCTATATTCAACTGCCACTGTCAGCGCAGAAATCAAAGCAAAGCAGGCTCAACCTGTTTTCTAACCCCTTTTTTAAATATTTCACTTTGAAGGAATAAATATTAGGTATTTCCTTTCATCAAAGTTCCATATTCCAAGTTTTAAAGACCTATTATTTAATGGGGGTGTATATTAAAAATGTTTTTTTAGTTGAATGTTTAAAATATATTTTACTTTTATTTAAGTAGTTTGCCTTTTATTTTATTTTTGTTGTCAATAAAATAATGTGATATTTATTTGTATATTTTGTTTTCAATTTATCAATATTTGTTTTTTCCAATTTTGTATAACTTATCAGTCTTTTTTTCTGAGAGTTTTGTTGCCCGGTAAATTAAACAAAATTGGAAAAGAAATATCTGAGTTATAAACAAGTTGGAGATAGAGAGACGAAAGAAATATTTAACAAAATAATTTTTTAATAATAATTTAATTAAAATATTTAAATTTATTACTATGAGATAAGATAAATTGTAATTCCGTAAAAGTCAATATTTATACGTTGTTCAGATAATATCCTTTGATTAGATTATGGTGAGTTATTTGAATTAATTATGTAATTGATATTTATTATCTATAAATAACCGGTCATTATTTAAAACTCATTAATGAGATTGTTTTATTTATGATGATCATTAAGTGAGGTGGTCATCCAAACTATTGATTGTTATCTATGCAATTTATTTACTTTTACCAGTCTATAGGTGGACAAGTACAATAATGATTGGATTAATTTTTTAAAATAATTTAAATTAATGAAAAATACAAAATACATCTTATTATTTGCACAACTTTAGTTAGGTTAAATTATAAGACTAAATTACTTCATTTAGAAGGAACAATCTAACTGTCAAGATAATGGATAAGCTTAAGATATGAGTAAGTTATCATCATCAAACTTTTGAGACTAATGGGAATGTGCAAAGTCCGGATTTTAGTGAAAAGATTTTATCAGACCATATTAAAATTTATAAAGTGTATTAATAATATTTTTGTAATTTTTTATTTTAAATTATTTAACCAAATTTTTAGAATATTTATTAACCTCAGTTAGTATACTAATTATTTTATAGTAAGTGTTTAATTTATTTATTCTAAAGTTGTTTTTGACTCAATTTGGCATCTAAAAAAAGTGATAGAATAGAAGCGGGAACTGTATTTTATTGTCGGGAAAGAAAAACGAGAATGCCGAGAAAGTGGTGAACCAATGGTCGATGTTGAGTTGTCGTGTGTCGTGTCTCAAACGTGTGCACTTTCCTTACCTAAATAAATTACAAATAAAAACTCTTTTCTTTATCACTCTAAAAGGTCTTCATTGGGCACACGTTAACCAAAGCTCACACTCTTCAAAAACAAAAAGTACAACATTGAGTGGCGGAATTTGGGTGTTATGTTACTTCTCCAATTATTTTTAAGAAAAGAAAAACTTTTAATAAAATAGTTATTTGGATATCGTGAATATAATCATGTTGAAAGTCAAGTTTAATGATAATTTATATTTTTCTTTTCTGATTTTTAAAATATACAATACTTATTCGAATGCATTGATACTTTATTTTTATTATCTGCATTTGTTGTCTTGGTGTAGTGAAAAACTTAGAAGTTAATTTTCTTTCTGTTCATGGAAAAAATCAATTGTCGTAGAATAAAATCGTGTGTTTTCTTTTTTTAGAAGAAAAGTGTGAGGAATCTTAAGATGGTAGCTTAAAAAGTTCCCTGAGTTAGAGAGAAAGGTGTGAATATAATAACATAATAAATAATAGCGTTACGCTTGAAATTGGCATAAACGTGTATGGCAAGTGAGAGAGGAGCATTAAATACGGTGTGACCCTCGCCCTAATTCAGCAGAGGAAATCCTCTGATACTGTTCTTTTCCTAAAGCTATCTCATTCATCTCTTTCTCAACTCAACCATGTCATCATCATCATCTTCTTCCCAAAGCCTCAAAATTGGCATAGTTGGATTCGGCACCTTTGGCCAATTTCTGGCCAAGACAATGATAAAACAAGGCCACTCTCTCACTGCAACTTCTCGATCCGATTACTCCGACCTCTGTCTCCAAATGGGCATTCATTTTTACGGGTAAACAATTCATCACTATACATATTTTTTTTATGTTTTCTTCAAAAAATCTCACTGATTGCTTAAGATTTCTGTTTTCAACCACACATGGTTTATCCACAAAACCCAAATTAAAAAACCTTTCTCAGAGAAGCCAAGTTCAATTTCATTCAGATTACACCAATATATACATACCATGCATGTGGTCTAGTTTGTACCACTACACCCATTTACCTCACCTTTCACAATGAGGCATTTAGATACACAGAAACCAATTTTATGTTCATTAAACATTAGTATTATTGTTGTTTTTGCAGGGATGTCACAGCATTTCTTGCTTCTGACATAGATGTCATAGTGTTGTGCACATCGATATTATCGCTATCCGAAGTTGTGGGGTCAATGCCACTCGCTTCCCTGAAGCGCCCAACACTCTTTGTTGATGTTCTTTCAGTCAAAGAGCACCCAAGAGAGCTTCTGCTACGAGAGTTGCCAGAGCACTCAGACATTCTCTGCACTCACCCTATGTTTGGACCTGTCAGTGGCAAGAATGGATGGAAAGGTCTCACTTTCATGTATGACAAAGTTCGGATTAGAAATGAAGCTATCTGCTCTAGTTTCATCCAAATTTTTGCCAGTGAGGTAGGTTAATAACCTTCATCTACAATACCCATGAATGACCAAAGAAGAAAGAACCGTGTTTTTGCATTGGGGCTGGTTAATTATGTAAACAAGAAGAAAGAAACAGAAAGGGTGGAAGCTAAGTAACTTTAGACGTTGACTCTGCATCTGATAAATCAAGATATAAGATATATCTAACTATATACTACTACAACCAAGGCTATATATCCCCATCATGGAATAAAGTGATCAATTCTCATAAATATGGTCATGGTCATTATTGAAAAATTAATGTGTAGTAAACAATTCAATCTTCAATTTTCCCCTGGAGGTAGTATGAACAGAGTCAATGTAAGTGTGGACCATCGTTGGTTGGTTTACAAATGAAGCAAAAAAAATCTGCTGTGAATGCCTTACATTTATTATTTATCGATCCATTTCCTAATGGTTTTTATTACGCAGGGTTGCAAGATGGTGCAAATGACTTGTGAGGAACATGACAAAGCAGCTGCGAAGAGCCAATTTATCACACACACAATTGGCAGGTATGTAGCCTTCTACCTGTCTTAACAAACCTTTGACAAACACACTGATATAAATGCTCATTGGATGCAACTCTTTTACGGCTCTTCATCAGAACATTGGCAGAAATGGATATTAAATCCACACCTATTGACACTAAGGGCTTTGAGGAACTTGTTAAATTGGTACACTTGTTATATCATTTCCCTTACTTTCTCTAAAAGCTTTCCTCCAGTGTTATATGTGCTCTTATTTAACAAGTTGAAAGATACTTGCAGAAGGAGACGATGATTGGAAATAGTTTTGATTTGTTCAGTGGATTATTCGTGTACAACAGATTCGCCAGACAAGAGGTATGGAATTGCCAGCGAAATGCTCAAACATATATCAAGATTTATTTTTAAATATTTTTGAAACCACTAACCAAGTACTTCAAGATAGACTCACGGACTGCGTAAATTATGCAGCTGGAAAACCTTGAACATGCCTTGCAAAAAGTCAAAGAAACGCTGGTTGAAAGGAAGAACGAGGAGCAGGGTCAAGAAAAGAACTGATTTTATATTCTCGAACAATCAAATTTCCTATTGTTCCAATCATAAATTATTCCCTTTTCAGTTTTACAGTTACCAAAATGAAGCTCAACTACTAAATCAAATACACTTGCATATGTTCAATCTTGCTATAAAAATGGCGAACGATCTTGTTCCCAGCATATTCTGTGATTTCATGAAGTTCAAAAACAGATATTTAATCCTCAATGTCTAATACCATTTAACTCCAGTTTGTTTAATTTAATCAACTCCCTTAATTTTAAGCCAGATCATAACTACCACTTCCTTTCCAAATAAACAAATCAGAACATTCTCTGGGGTTTTGACATGAGCTTTCTAATCAATCTATCCGCAGAGTATGTATTCCCTGTTGGATTGTACAGAAATAATCCAAACCAAAGGTTACCGCAAATATATAGAAAGTTCACTGCCCTATGATAAATTGATAGGCGTACAAACATCAAACTCCATGAGAAAGTTCGAAACAAGTGCTCCTGATTTTTTACCATATTAACCAGATTTACTAAGACATACATACCTTTAGAAAAGAGTAGGTAACAACTTGTGTTGGTTTGGATTTGATCACTTCTGTCTATTCCACTTGTTACATTTAAAAAGAAAAATATTACATTCACCAAACTGGGAAAGGGAAATATCAAAAAACATATACAAGTGAGCTGTGGAAGGAATTGTAAACAAGCTCATCAGGAAGAGACAGAAAGATTTTATGATGAAAACAATAACCTATTCTTCTGTGCCTATATTACTAACTTTTCAAGAATAATACAAATTACCAAGAAAAAATGTCGCAGCGTATTGCCACCTCATTTATTTTTCTATCTCATCAATGGTGGCTTCTTCTGTTTCGTTGCATAAAATTGCAGCACCGTTTGGAGAATCTGATGTTGGCGACTCTGTCTTTCTAACTTGCAGGCCAGTAGACCGCGCTAGGTCAATCCATTGCTGCAATGCATGAAAATTCCAAATTTGAAAACTACAGTATAGATTTAGAAATTAATGGACAGATGAATAATTTACACAAAACTGAATAGTGAAAGAGCAATATTAGTGTTTCTCTAACTTTAGAAAAACAAACGACTTGTATTTCCTTGAGATTAAGAATACTTAATGACATTATAAATAATAGTAGAATTTAGGAAGTCTAGTTTTCAATCATAAAGAAATGAAATCCGCTAACTGACGAGGTTGTGAACATTCAGCATTTGAAAGTGCACAAAAGCAGATACAAGATAGGAAAACAGACTGACCTGGGTTCCCCAATAGGAATTGACTGTCCGTGCTACAAAAGAAAGCATATTTACAAGGAATGTTTGGGAAGCAAACTGATCAGAAATCCGATGCTCCACTATCCCAGCAATTATCTGCAAAAAAATTATTGTAATTTCCGTACTAATGCAGAAGAACAGATCCAGATTTTAAATGGATACGTATTTATAGAATATATAACATAACCAAGGATGTAGTCGCAGATGATGGAGGGGGAAGGAAGGCAAAGATTTTATAATGCTTTCTTTTTTTGGTTAAGAGATTTGGATGAAAATTGAGGCGAATAAAGGGCAGGCAAAATCCCTCGTCTATATTCGGAGAATTTGGAGAGGAGAAAGGTCTACACTAATTGGAGTAAACTATCCTTCATTTTCTACAGAAACTGGGTTCAACTTACATTTGTTACATATTAATAATAACCAAAATTTTATATAGCAGACAAGTCCATTACATACCTGATAACGGAGATTTGCAGAAATTCCAAGAAAGCAAGCATATATAACAGCCGTTTTGAGTATTGGTGACCTTATATTCCGTTGTTCGGTGACAACGGCTGGATTAAGGAATTTACGAAATCCATATAGAGAATTTGATGAAGCCACGGCTCCAATGCTTGAAATAAATCCAACACTGGCAAGTTTTAGCCCACCAAATACAACTGATGCAATTCTATGATTGAGATTCCAGTTTATCCCTGCTGGATTCTTTTGAAAAGCATTGTCCGGGATGGAACCAAGAAGTCCCATTAGAGAACCAATGTTGTCAGGTGCCTTCATCTCATCAGCATATGAAAGGAATGACAAAGTTGGTGCAGGAAGCCACACTGTAAAAAAATCAACTACTGATCCTCTGACAGTGTCTGTAATGACGTAGTCAAGCTCTTGGAAAAAATTTTCTTTCCGCTTTTCGTATTGCGCTAACAATGTAGTTGTTATTGATATGGCTTCTTCTATGGCTAATCTGTGCAAGAATTTGGGATCTGCCAACAATCTTTCCCTGAAACCCTATATAAAAAAGAACCAGATGAAGAGGTAGGAATATGAAGGTAACACGGTGATGAAATTTTCTCATGATTAAAAGCAGAGCATTTTTCAAATAAAAAATTTACCTGGAAACGGTGAGTGAGTTCTGAAATCAGAGGATACTGCTCTAGATCAAAGAAGTTCTGCAACACCTCTGGAGATACTAAACCAAGATCAATTCCCTTTTGAAGATCCTGAAATCAAAAGGAAAATACTATCCATGTTTACAATGACAACCAATATTCACATACCCTGTTTAAAGTAAAATCACAGAAAAGTAAACAGATACATAGAAAAAAGAACTGCAAAGTAGTAGCACACCAACTATCAAAGAATGAACGCAAGTATGCAACTAATGCAAATTTAGTATCATCAGGGACTGTTCAATTATTCTCCCCAAAACCTTGGAACCCATGTATGCCAAACTATAGACCAGGGTTACTTTATTTTAAGGGAAAGAAAACAGAAATAACGACTTCATTATCACAATTCACCCATTGGAAATGTTTTGAAGTCCTTAAATCATCATATATTGTTGCGCAAAGAATCTAACCTCAAAAGGATATGAAATTAATGGAAAAGGAAGATAGCACAGAGAAAGCGCTACAAAAATGATAAACATTAAATTGAAATTCCCCACAGTTGGTTGAGCTGCATAGTTACAGTAAATTAAACAATGCAAAACAGAGATATCAATTAAAGGGATGAGAGGCCTTTGTTTAATCTCTTCAAAAATTGATTTCTTTTTTGCATACAAAAGTTATATTACATACAAAAATTCAAATAAAATTTAATAGATATAGACACAAGACACCTAGTAACATGCAAAATCTCTTGTTTGTATCATCTAAATGGACAATGAGAGGAAATAAAGGGCTAAAACTTGGAAGGAGAATCTACAAAGCAAGAAGAGTAATAATCAAGCAAACTAGTGACTGTAAATGCTGGCTAACCTGTGGGAGGGCATCTCGCCTCTGCCCCGCAGCATTCATTACGCGAGCAATCTCAGCACGATCAAAACAATTTCTGCTACAGGGTCTGGCAGCAGAATACCACAAAAAATCAGCCACAGGAACTTCTCCTTCTCTGCGAATGAATTGTCGTTCAGGATCGAGTAATATAACTACTTGGTTTTTCTTTTGTATTTTTCCTGAAATTCTTGCTGGCACTCCAGTTCCTCTAGATCCATACGTAACATGGCTTGCACCAGTCACAACAACTAACATACCAGTGGCCCCTCCATCAACCACATTTTGTAAGATAATCTGAGACATAGAATACTCCTCAATTACTTTAGCCTGTGCAGAAAGATATGAGCTTGGACCAAAAGGAATAGACAGATTTAGAGTACTATCGACTGAAGATCTACGTGAGATAGAAGTAAAGCCTGATACAAAGCCTGAACCAGCTGGAGGAGCATAAAGTTTACGTTCTTCCTTTGTCAGCCCACGAATTCCTTCTGCTTGGACAGTTCTTAAGATCTGTTGATGAGAAAATGAAACAATAAATATCATCTTTATGGGTCTTGAGTCTAGACCTAGCAATACAAGAACTGAGCCTAATCCTACAGGGTGGAGTTGGCTAAATGAATCAATTGAAACCTTTCCGCTATATCAAAAACAAATTTTAAGTAAAACATCTAATGAAAAATCAATTTCATGCTCCTAAAGTTTTCTCAGGTCGTCCCCTACCATTTCAACAGATTATCTTCCCTTCTTCTCATTTTATGACGTGAACAAACTACCTGAGGAAACTTTCCACAGTCGTATCAATTTTTTTTTTAAAACAAAGTGTTTTATATGACCTTTTGCTAGTATGCGAACCTTGAGGATTAGGAGTTTTTCAGGGCTTGTCTTTTGTACATCAAAATTTTTCTAGGCCTAATGCAATTAAAATCCTTACAGCTTCCCTTTTGCACTTGTTGTAAATCGATTTGACATGTACCGTTGATTATCTAGCATTTACCAATTTCTCCTACTTAGCCACAACCATAATTTTCAGAGACAATAAATATTTGAAAGATCATCATGAGTTTGGGAAAAAAAGTTGGCATACCTTCAGTGGAGTACCACAAGCGACAAGACGGATTCCATTTTCACGACAGTAGCTCAGAATAGGTTCATACTCCTGCCATCTTTGAGGTGGCCAATGTAACGTATAAGACTTCAAGGTGTCTCCATCTATCCTGCCATGGAAGTCGGGTTTTAGTACAAACAATGAAGAATCATGGAAAGCAATCAGACTAAAGACAAAAGAAGCAGAGATTAACAGAAATAGAGAGCATAGCAAACATCAGTAATGTATCCATATTTAAAATCAACATGGCATAAGAGCAAACCATAGCTCTAATTCCATGGATTAATATTCACTTTACTAGGAAAACATTCAGAATCACATAACTACAAGATTCTTCCGCAAGCCAACAATTGCAATAATAACAGCAAAGCACCCTCAATTTACATGTTCGAAATCAACTCCATGCTGCTTGCTCCACTCAACATCTCTTTCATTTAACTTTTTCCAAAAGAATGGAATACACCAGTAGATTTTAGCTCAGACAACAAACTTAACTCATTTTGCCTTCGTATTTTCTGATCCTATAACTATTGTTGAAAAGTTTATCCACACACGATTCACGCAAGAATCTAAACATTAGTCACAAATTCAAAGGCATTATTACTTCTTATCCATATACTGATTGAGCGGTTCCTGAAGATTAGAGGGAAAAGCTTCAAGAGCAAGAGACAATTTTTTTTCCTTCTCCGAACAGCGCCTATGCAAATTCTTCACAATTTCAAGCTCCAATTCCCTATCGTCTCGAACCGGAACCTGTTCCGCTTCCCCCAAATACACCACTCGCGCATTCATCAACTTCTCCCACACCTTCCCTTTCTCTTTCCCTATCGCCAACGGTTCCCCTATCACCGCCGCGTCGTAAATCCTCGACGTTATCACTTCCTCCTCCTCCTTCTTCTTCGTCTCCTCCAGCTTCGGCGCTGTCGGAGCCGGTTCCGCCGCCTTATCCTCCGCCCTCGCAACCGCCGTTAACAGAATCGACGCGCCGGCGGCCAGGAAAGGTGCCATCAGCACGCCGCGCCGGCTGCTCCGAGGTCGACTCTCGTCGCCATTGGAGCCGCCGGGATTCAAAGCCGCGGCGACGCGAGTGGAGTGGCGGACGGACAGGTGGACGCGGCGGCGTTTTGCAGTCCAGATGCGACGGAATTCGTCGGCAGCGGCGGCATGAAGAGACTCCGCCGGGGAGGCACGTGAGGAAGCGGTGGCGCGAAAGAAGGGCACGTGCGGGAGTGGGGTGGCGAAAGAAGAAGCCTGAGTGTGTGGCTTCATTTGCTTTCAGTTGGGGCCTTCTTACCAGCCGCAAGGTTTAAACTTTGTCACTTCACTTTTTCATTCTGCCACCACACAAACGCCACACCACACAACACCACGCAACTCAACAAAAGGATTCGTTTATTTTCAGCCTCTCAAAATTGCATAATCATTATTATTATTATATTTATTTTGGAAAAACTTTTTTTCTTAATGTATGTTTAGACAATCCTAAATTATCACATTTTTTTTACAATAGAAATTTTGATTTTGATCTGCTAGCCTATATATACTCTTTTAGAAAAGTTAATTACGCATTCCGTAATATATTAATTGTTATTTATTGACATTTAATATATATTATTAAGTTTTGCAAAGGTTACTCTTTATTTAATCAATTTTACATATAATTTTATAGTTTTCGATAAAAAATAATTATAATAGATTATATATGAAAAGAGTATGCTAAAAAGTTAAAAAATTATAGGTTTAAAAAATGAAAATTAGTAAAAACTATTAAAATCTTAGGAAATAGTGGAATATAGGTTTTTGATGTGTAATATTAAGTTGGTAATTTTAGTGGTGGCAATAAATTGAAATGATAATGGAGATTGTGACGTAAACTATAAATAGAAAGTGTGGGATTTGAAGGTCTACGTAAAGCAACTGTGTCCATAGGTGAAAGTTGGAGTTATCCATTTCTGTTTTGGAATTTTATTTGAGGATAAAATTGATCTGACTCAGATGTGTCTCAGATCAGTTCTGAAATGGTGGCTGAAAAGAGTCATTCAAAGCTAGGTTTCAACTTTTCAATTATAGAAAAGTTTTTTTTTTCATAATAAACATTAAAAAATATATTTTACATTATTTATAATAATATAATAATATTTTAAATTAAAAATAAAATAAAATGAATAAAATAACAATTTATTCAAATGTGAAATGTATGTTTTCGTATTAATATATCACCCAACTAACGTGTCGTATGGGTTTGTATTGAATATTGACAAACAATAAGGGGCAGAAATCAAAATATACACTGCCAAATTCCAACTCAAGTATACAATATAACGTTGAAAACTAATACCAAAATGATTCCGTCATAAATCAATTACTATATTTTTAAATGTAAGTAACATTTTATTTATTATAATTTAGTACTGACTTAACCTGTCCACAATTTTTCGTCTATGTAATTAACATATTAAAGTGAAATTTAAAAACAAAATTAAATATATAAGAGATAAAAATACCTCATTTCTAAATGGTGATTAAGTATTATCATCTATTTTAAAAACTCTTAAATATTGACAATTAGTATTAGAGAAAATCTTAGATATAATGAAACGTATCTAATTATCAACCATAATGATGAATTGTGAGATTTTCTATACATATTCAATCACTATAAAAGTGTTCCAAATCACGCATATTAGATGAATGAATTATCTCAATGAAATGCATAACCCTCTTTATATAAACACACGTTCTATGTATGTTCATTTTTATATTTTGATATAGGATAGTCTTGGTTTGCACAAAACTTTCGAAAGATTAGTCCGAAATGGTTTTTTTTCTGAAATTTCACGTAAGAATCTCTACTGAGTTTGGGACAAAATGCGACAGATTTCAGGTCAAACGAATAAGTATGCACCCAGGAAAAAAAATCAAACAGTTTCACACACAAACGAACCTTCCTTTCAACCCGGGCAGTGATGAATAAAAAATTTATTGCGAATCTTGTGGGACGAGTCTGGAGCTAAAATCTCAGCCAAAACTCAATAGACACAATGACGAATGTCTGGTAAAAATTTCATAACAAAATACACAAGGAGTAAGGGGCAATAAGTCCCAGACCGAGAGTGAACAAAATCGGTTTTCCGAAAACAAAACGTCGTGGCTTTTCTTCCCCGTATCTTCTTTCTGTGATTTGTTTATGGACGTGCCTCCTTACCTGGGTGCAAACAACATACTAAATTACTTGTGTGAATTTTTTCAGGACAATACAGACCCGGAAAAAAATTACAGAAAGTAGGGCAAAATTTCACAAGTTTTGCTAGAGGATAGCCTTGGTTTGCACAAAACTTCCGAAAAGTTCTCTCGAAATGGTTTTTTCCTGAAATTTCGTGTAAGAATCTCCACTGAGTTTGGGACAAAACGCAATAGATTTCAGGTTAAACGGATGAGTATTCACCCAGGAAAAAAATCAAACAGTTTCACTCACAAACGAACCTTCCTTTCATCCTGGGCAGTGATGAATAAAAAATTTATTGCGAATCTTGTGGGACGAGTCTAAGACTTAAATCTCAGCCAAAACTCAATAGACACAATGACGAATGTCTGGTAAAAATTTCATACCAAAATACCCAAGGAGTAAGGCACAGTAAGTCCCAGACCAAGAATGAACAAAACCGGTTTTCGAAAAACAAAACGTCCTGCTTTTCTTCCCACGCTTAAAGATTAAATACTCTTATTAGAGTACTGGGACAAAAAGATAAACATGTACTGAATTATTTAGATTCTTCATTCTTCTTGCCTTCAAAAAGTAAGAGAGCACAATAAGATACACAAATGTGTGGCAATAAAAGTAAAAAATTCTTATAAATTATAAATTATATCACAATACTCTTTTCTTTGTGCTTTATTTACGGTTTAAAAAAATTGTTAACGTATTGCATTGATTTATTTATACTGCAACTTTTTCCTATAACATTCATTCCAATTGTGTTGGCCTCTTTTTAATTGATATATCTTGCTATATGCATGACTGCAAGTTACTATACATGACTACGGATTTGTATTTTCAGAATTACACAGTTACTAGATACAAACTAATATACTTCAGACAATATACATACATAACGCTGTAATTGAAAAACCTTCAATAAACATAACTTCTTTTAATCACATTTTGCTCGACCTAAATTGTATAATCAGTAACTTTTTTAACATATGTCAAGTCTTTATCTCGTAATTTATTTTAATTTTAATTTTGTTATCCAAATTTTAGGTATTGTTTATCCTTATTACTAAATTACTATTAAAATAATTATGCTAGCCTCATCAACTTTTTGACAATCCTCGTAATTTGTGACGGTTAGAATTTTGCTAGAGTTTTAGCTATTGTTAGGTCAGAATTTTAATGTGAATGCAATATTTATATATATATATATATATATATATATATATATATATCCCATTACTGTATTTCTATTTCTGGTCCAGAATCTAAAAAACAAGTTCTGCACAATTATTTTGGGAGAAACTAAATAAAGAAGGGTAGCTAGCGATCAAACTTCAACAACTAAGATACATAAAGAAGGTCGTCTCATAATAACTTTTATCCAGTACAATTTAAGCAGTCGGTGTACAAAGTATGATTTTTAATTATTCGTAACCTATTAAAAACTTTTGCCCATATGCGACTAGCTCCCTAATTAAAAAAAAAAAGCCTCATGATAAGTCAGAATAACAGGAAAAGGCTAGCTCACTTGAGGTCTAATGGGAAGACAGCAATAAGGGGGTCTCCATAACCAACAGGCTCTGTAAATCACAAACAAAAACAGTTAGAAACTCATCACAGCTATGGATGAGTGCAAGTAGCAAAATAGGTTTAGATATGGTTAATTTGGCTGCACTGACAGTAAAATCTGAATATTGCAAAACAACGGACTAGGCCATCAATAAATCACAAAAAGCCATAGCAGAAATCAAGACCTTTGACAGCTAAACAATGTTTTTCCATTCTGTCAATAGTCAACACTAACTAGAAAACCTATGAAAACTAACAGCACAACTAGCTATACACTGTAAACTACAATGAATTAAAGTGACCTATAAATTTCAATGAATTAAAGTAACCTATCAAGTATATCCAGTGACTGATCGAAAAATTATACAAGATTCGAAATCACCACAGTTTGGCGTGATAATAAAATAAGATTATGGATCCAGATTCTAATAGCTTGACAAAACATTTTCCATTTTCATTTCTTGCAATACAATGCAGCTTGATTAAGACAAACACTCACAACAGAGACATGCTTACTTTACATGCACAATATTTGTTAACAGAAATTATTTTTTTCCACTAATTTGTATATATGATTCATAACAAAAGTAACAGTTCCGAACGAATATACTATTTTCCGTGTGAACATGCTATAAACAGAATTTTTAAAATTTTGAGATTTCATATTTTAAACCTCAACTATTATTGTTACCTATACAACAATTAAAAAAAAAAAAAATAGTGGAGATAAACTACTCATCCACTTAAAATAAGTGGTACACACCATTACTCCCCAATACAATTACGTTTTTTTCCTTTTTCATGCAAATCTACAATATGTAATGTTTCTTCAACATTGTTTACATTCAAAGTATTGATTACATATAAAATATAAAACATAATAATACATGAAATTAAAATTAATATAAATTGTAAATAGTAAATAGTAACTTTTAACTAAATAGATAAAATGCGAACATACATGCACTATTGCATTTATGTTTCCGCTAGGAAGTATAATATTTATATTGAATAAACTAATAATTTTATTATTATATAAAAGTAGAGGTGTAAATATGAACCAGAGCTTTAAAAGTAAAAATAACATTATTTTTTTATTATTAAACTTGTTATTAACATTAATAATTATATATATTTATTTAATATGTATTATATATAAAATTATTATATAAACAGGCCACCTTGTTACACTTGGTAGGCTTCTTTTAAAGCCTAAAAGCTTACACCAGGCCTTTGACAGACTGTCAAAAGCCCCTGACTGGTGGACTAGCCTATTTTCATCCCTACATATAGGTTAGAAAATGTTAGGTACTAAATACATATTTTGGACAAACTTCTCCATTATCACTTCTACAAAGAAAGAGAAGAAGAAATGAAATAATCTTCTTGCCTAAAATTAACTTATGCACAAATTAAAAAAAAATAGAAATTAGCTTATGCACAAACTAATTTTAACTTATCGAAAAAGCTAATTTAAACTTTTCTTCCTATATTTATCTTCTGTAAGTATTCATGGAGAAGTTTATCCAAACATACCCTCTAAGTGTTCAAATGGTTAAATTCACTCTTAAAAAATGTCTTGAATACAATGGATGGACTCACAAGTATTCTGGCCAACCCGTTCCCCCAAAAAAAATTCAATGCTTATCTCTTGACAGTAATTTGTTTCTTCCTTGCAACTAAGTTTCAAAATACTTGCAATCGAGACTAATAGAATTCATAATTATTAGGATTTCCAAATCATTTTGACCATATTCTATTACTGGAGGTACACTATTGCTTAACTATTCAATTAGCACTGCTCTCTTTCCTCAAAAGCCCTGTATTGCATTAATGACATGTCAATAAATCTACGCATTTTTTTATATAAGGGTTATACACATCTTTATACCTCCATCCTCAACAAGTAGCTTCAACACTTGTCCAGTCACATCAGTCTGCAAGATTTCAAAAATAAAACTAGTTAGAAGTAGTAGATATTAAGGAACCACAATTACAAAAACTGAGACAGATCACCTTAACCGGATTTCCAGAGCCAAGCTGATCCAAATACCCTATGACTTGCCCTTCTTGGACAAAATCCCCCTAAAATTCAATTAGGAAATAAATACATTGAGAATCATTTTAGTCAGGTCAATGAAAATGAGGTTCTCAAAGACCTTGATGAAGTAACTGTACAATACAAAGTATACTAATAACAATAAGTGAGTACCAAAGAATATTTATTTGTATATGAAACAATCACTGTTGATTATAATCAGTTTTTTTTCCTTTTTTTTTAGTAAAAGACTTTAAACTTATTCCGAAAGCCAACATATGCATGTTAACAAGGTCACATCAGGAGACTAGGCTGACAAGCAAACAGGCTGATAGATAGACTGCGACTATTATGTCTGCAGTGTTACGTGGGGGCAGCTCACAGTGCTAGCAGTTGGGTCCCTAAAGCAGAAACAATTAGTTTCATCACTGCAAATCTTAATAACAAACACATGTGGAGCAAAATTTAAAGGTGGGGTTCACAACGAGAAAGCCCGACGCAATATCAAGTGAATGTGATCTTGGTCATAACAAATTGATGGGTATTGACAAGCACATCACACGTACCTCTTTACAGATAGGAGGTTGTCTCTTTCCTTTCACTGTTCTACCTCTACGGAAGAAGCCAACCTAATGAGAAAGAAAGATTAGTGATAGCAAACTCTACATAGCTCAAGCAAATATAACTAGTGAAAGCAGAAGTTAAAACTTAAATTGTTGATGGCTGACATACCGTGGGAGATGGTATCAAGACGTAAGTACCACTCTCAGAAGCCTCCAATGCTGTCAATATTGGTGATTTCTTTCTGGAAGCATCTATAATTGGATTTTTCTTTTCTGGAGATGATTTTGGAGGTGATGGTGGCAGGGTACCAGGTGCTGAATCCATAGGTTTAGATGGGATAGGTGGAGGAGTCGTTGGTGAAATGTTAGACAATGGAACCGTTGTTGCTCCAATGTTTCGCTTAATATGCATTTCAAAATCTCCAACCTATAACAATACCAGTCAAATAAGGTCGAGTACAAGGTCATCCAGCTAAAAGCATGCTTCTTTTGATGAACTAGACAGATATAACAGACAACGTTGTATAAAAACAACGCTGAGATGATTAAAAATTTTATGATCAAATTTGAATTACAAAGAAAGAACTATAATGAGATAGGACACCAGGCACAAAGGCACCACAATCTCAAGTTGCAATTACAACATGCTGCAATTTTGATTAAAAAAGCATCAATACTATTACCTCATTTTCTATAAGCGTGATATCTTGAGTAAATTCAAGCATACTTTGACAGAAGTTCAACACACAGTATATGACAGAGCTATAGACGTATGAAGAAACCATATAACATTCACTGAAGTTTCTTTTCATCCTCGCTATTAAATTTAAAACATTGAACTTCCAATTTTACAAAAGCAAAAAATAAGACAGAAGATCACCTTTACTTTCAGTTCAGCAATTTCAGTCTCATCACACACCTCTAATACCAAATCCTGATCATAAGCAAAAAAGATATAATGACTAATTTCATCAGATTCACATTCAAACAGGGAAATTAGTAATGCAATTATGCAGTATTGGATAAAAGCCAGCAAACTAGGGCTAATTTCCACCAAATTATCATTTTTCACTAATAAAAATATCCTTAACAGGTAAATAAGGGAAGAATAGCTATAGACCTCAAATCCATTAGGAAAAGTAGCAGCTTGCAAAGGCTTTTTCTCCAATGAGCCTTGTGGAGTACTACCTGGAGAAGCTGCAGCATCTTAAATAATTGCGAGGTCAAGGAATTTGAATATAAATAAAAAAAAATATTAAAGGGAAGCTATTCTAACCGCCAACTCTAACACAGTTATATTTTATATATATATATATATATATATATATATATATATATATATATAATCCTCAAACAGACTTTCTCAATTACCACAATAATATTGAGCAACAGAAGTAGAAGATTTCCTACTATTACTTACCCATGTAAATAACTTTATAACTTTACCTTAAAAGTAAATAAGTAAATAAAATCACATCTTTTGTTTGTAATTTGTAAGATTTTTTTTTTTCCCTATCTTCTCTCTTTCCAATAAGTATAGAAGAGTTCCAAAAGATTATCTTGGATCACACAAAAATATAAAATTGCAGCCCAAAATTTTTGCAATTGATTAACGTATCTCAACATCTTATCAATAGTCTTAAGAAGGTGATTTTAAGTCTACCTCAATCCTGTAGAACCAGCTTATAAGGTGAGGTTTGCATTCACCTAAAAAATATAACTTGGTCATATCTCTAATTCATATAGGATCTTCAACACACCCTTTTACGCCAAAGACTGAACATCTCAAGCGTGGGACTAGGGGTGAATATCGTAGCGAATGACATAATAAACCCAACAAGCTTAAATAGAACTCTTAAATGAATATGATACCATCTTTAAAAAGTGAAACTTAAGTTAATTCAACCTCACAAAGTTGGCTTTGTAAGGTGAGATTTGCATTTACCCATATATTATAATTTGATCATATCTCTAGTCAATGTGAGTTCTCCAATACACTACTTCACACCAAGGAGTGGACTATCGAGCGAGCATGGGATTGGGGATGAATCCTATAGCAACTGATATAATAGACCCAACAAACTTAACTAGGACTCTTAAATGACTCTGATACCATATTTAAAAAGTGAAACTTATGTCTAATTCAACCTCACAAAGTTGGCATAGTAAGGTGAGATTTGCATTCAGCCATATATTATAATTTGGTCATAGCTCTAGTCGATGTGAGCTCTTCAATACACCACTTCACACCAATGAGTGGACATCTCAAGTGTGGAACTAAATGGGAACCCGATAGCGAGTAACATAAGGCCCAACAAACTTAACTAGGATACACTCTAATATCATCTATTGAAAATGAATTTCAACCTAAATTAACCCCACAAAACCAAAGATTTGCACCAAACTATATAATATAATTTGGTCATATTTCTAGTCGATGTGAGATTTTCAATATATCCTCTCATATCAAGGACTAGACATCTCGAGTGTGGGACCAGAAGGAACTCGATAGCGAGAGACACAATAGATCCAACAAACTTACTAGGATAGACTCTTGAATGACTTTGATACCATCTTTAAAAAGTGGAATTTAAGTCTACCTTATTCTCACAAAAATCGACTTCTTAAGATAAGGTTTGCACCCACATATAACTTATAATTTGATCATATCTCAAGTGGATGTGTGCTCTTCAACAAATAGAAACAACCACTTCAAAAGATAATTACACTTAGACTAAATAAGAGTAGCAGACTTTTCTCATTCAAACAAAGTAACATAGACAAAGGATAAAGACGTAATTCATTTCACAATCAATATAACCCACCATCATCAGAGTTGGATGTGTTGATAGGTTCAGCTGTTTTTGCACATGAAACTAGTGTGGTGCTCCCCTTCATGTGGGAATTAATGTGCTTCCGATCATATGCCAGATGCTGAATGAAAAGTCTACTTTTAGAGTTCCATCGCACATTGTGGATGGGAACTACAACTTGTTTATCATAGGAAGGCCGCATATGGGACATAGTGCCCATGGGATCTGAAATCCAAGAGTCATGATTAAGCATCTGACCGTAACAAAATCATATTAAAAACATTATAGTGCTAAAATATTATTATATATTGAAATTCAACCATTTAAGAAGGTATTGAGACCCTTTCCAAAAGGAATTAAGCCTATTTCAAAAAGACATAGGAAAAAAGGAACACATTTTCTATTTAACAGAATATATCAACAAAAGAATAAAATAAGCAACAGAACACAACATATGGGTGCCACTAAAGTTATTAAAAAGGACACAGTCACTAGTTATCTTGTGTTATCCTATAGGACCTAATAGATGGTCAATTACAGGCTATAAGGTGATTGCAGACCATCGTTTGGTTATTTGTAGAAACATGAAAAACTATACCTAATCAGTAGCAAAAAATAATTCTAATCACCTAATTAATGACATTCATCTAACTTAATGAAAATTGTTATGCTCGTGCCGTGATTCCTGTAAACAAAACGATACTAATCAATACCATAAAATAACTTTGTCGCTGCAACCTAATTTTCAAGTTCATTTCTAAGGTTAAATTAAGCTTCACATATCACAGCAATAAGGAACAAGTCACGCAAGCTAATACAACTAGTTACTTCGGGATGAAACGTTTCAAAGGTTCGTTGCAAATTAAAAAAATATATATATATCTACGATCCTCGGCATAACCGTGTTTTGATTTCCTAGCAATAAAATTGAATAAATAAATCACAGCAGCAGAAACTCGTCCTATGTTCAGCATTTAATTCAAAACGAAAATAACATGTGATATAACTAATGATATTTAAAGAAAGCAGCAATGCGAAACGTGCCTAAATCAAATGTTTGCAACACAATGACAAATCTAGCGAGCTCCTTCGCAGTTACTTTTCTTTCTAACTAGAAAATCATATACCTAATCCAGATGTACCGAATTCGTTTCCCAAAAATCAAACTGCGTATGTAATCGTTTCCAGTTTCCGTCACACATCGCATAAATTAAAGTAAATAAAACAGAAAATCGTAAACACAAAACCAGAGCACGTTCATAACAAAAATGCAGATACAGATTGAGAGAGAGAAAGAGAGAGATACAGTGAAAGGATCGAATGGCAGCGGAGGATTCCATGGGAGAGAGAGCTGGAGAAGGATGGAAGACAGGGAAATGGAGTAATGGGAGGGAAAAACGATGAATGGGAGAAACTGTGAAGTTAAGCGAACAAGGAAAGAGGTGGATAAATTAGTTGCACTCTGTGTCTCTTTGAAATTTCCGCCCCTCTAATCACCCTCTCCGTTCCAATCTAGGAAACTTTCCTCGCTAATGTGCGCCATGGTGTGACTGTCCCTCTTACGTGGACAGTTGGTGTCTTGGACAATAAATTCTATGTACATTATTTAAACTTTTCTAATCAAGTCTTTAAATTCAAAACTATATAATTAAATTTTATTCTATTATATTTTTAATTAAATAATTGAATTTTTTTTTCAGACAATTTACGTTGTCATGCAATAATTCAGGAATCTACTTACAAAAATATTATAAATTGATAACTTAATTACATTTTTAATTTAATAACCTAATTAACATTTCCAAAAAAAAAGCTAAATGATAGGTTAAATATATTTAAAAATTTTAAAAAAATCAGAAAATTTAGGCTTAAAAGTTTTTTTAAGGTCGTACAAAAAATATGAAAAACATTACATTTTTTTGAGTTGATAATTAAAAAAACTCAATGAATAATAATAATAATAAAATTTGATTAAAATTAGAAACTATTTTAAATAACTTCTCATTCTCACGATATAATTGTGTATTGTATAATTGTGTATTTGTATTATAAAAAACACTATTATGTGATAAAAACAATTTGTAACAAAATATCAAGATTTTTTCATGATTATTTTTTATAAAATATGAAATAATATAAGAAGTGGTGTTTCAACATTTTGAGATAATGTTATTTTTGACAAAGTATGAATAATGATAAAAAGACATGTTTAAAAAATGTTGAGATAATATTATTGTCAGATGAGTAACACTAAAAACACCATTATAAACTTTTTTTGTTTTGTTTTAAGTTACGTGATAACACTTAAAATGCTATATATATAAATAAGTATTTATAAAATAAAGTGTAAAAAGATCATGAAAGTAGTAGAAAAGGTTCACTTTTATTTTAAGGAATTACAGCTTTAAGAGCAGTGACTTGCAGATCACTCCTTGTTCTTAGAGAGAAGGCTAAACAACATGAACATATACTATTTCACGAAACTCTAATCTCCTAGTTTCTGTGTGGAATGTTATGCGCTTGTTAGGCCAATATGTTAACCATATCCAACCCCTAATCTCTATTTCTATTGTTTTTCCTATGGCTTCTTTGTCCACTTTCCACCACACTTTTTCCCCATATTCATCACCTGCGAAAATAACTCCTCCTTGCCTGGTGAAAGGTCGCAAAGCACTTGAGTAGCGATTTTTGAACCACGACTTTGGGTTAATCATAGCACACTTTGAAGGCTTTGATGAGAAAACTTCTTTGCCATCCACACTGTCATGAAGAAACCAATTCAAATTTGCACTGTACCCATAAACAGATTCTTCAAATTTCCAAGGCTTCAAACTCACTGTTGTGGACTCTCCAGCTGACACTCTAAGTCCCACAGGAATGGATGATGGCTCAAACGAAGCTTCTACACTTTTGTCAACTCCGAATTCTTTTCGTGGGTTCTCCGAGGATTTCCCAACTGATAGGCTCAACACTTGGTTTTGGACAATAGGTGTAAGTTGTAAACATATTCTCGAAGGAAAATGTTTTTCACCTGCATCAGCCCCTCGTTCCTTCATAAGAGATTCATTCACCAATTTGATAACATCACACCTGCTCACAGGGAGTGTATTATAATAAAAAAAACAACATAATAAGTACCATGTGTCATCACTTCCTTTATAAAATACGTCTACGGTAAGATCTAATGACCAAATAAAAGTCTAATCCCCTGTCAAGACTCACCGACACCACCACATCTTAAAAAAATTAACAAGATTAATAATAACTAAACATTAGATAATATGTATTACAGTTCATATTCTTAATTCAACTTAATTAATAATAAAGGGTTTATGATAATTATATAAATAGACACACATTCCAAGAATCAGGTACCTCATCATTATACACTAAATACACCGAGTGCCGAATAACGAGGTCTCACTTGATCGTCGGAGTACCTTTATAAGTATCATCTAAGTTTGAAGTTCAGAAAGAGAAGAAGTAGAGAGCAAAAAAGAGTACCGAGAGTTCACACCGAGGAAGGAGGAACAAAACGACTTACTAAAAAAGAAGATCAATTGTTTTCTTGGTTCCAACTTCCCATTCAAGAACAATACTCATTTTTTAAAAATATATTAAAATATTTATTTGCTTTTTTTAACTCTCCAAATAACTGAAAACTTCAAAAATATAAAATCTTATCAGAAGTATACAAATGGTGACTCTTGTTATTCCCTAAATTTCCAATTACAACTAAGCATAAGCTAAATAAATGGCTAATTGTTAAGAATGGTTATGTATTGTTCTTACATGATCTCTTGATCATGAGTTAATATTTTGGTGGTTACCATACCTTATGTTGTCAATGTCCACCATGATTTCAACCCACTCCTTTTTTATTAAGACTTTGTGATTGAACTGAAGAACAGCTTCCACATGGTGATATTTGAGGGAGAATTGAAGTCTCTCACTAGCTGGATTACTTTTTGAATTCTCAACATCCATGACTATGAGGGGACAATACAACTGCACTTTCCACAACCCAGATGCTGAAAATGCATAAGAAAACAAAGGACAAGGTGTTTTGAAGGGGTTGCTATGTGCTTCTTGTTCCCCGACCCAGTTAGTAACTGCAAGGTTCACAGAACGCATCCACAACTCTTCCACGTTAGACCCCAAGAGTTTCATCAGTATGTTTGATGCTTTTCTTGACTCAAAACCTGTCAAGTGGTCTTTCAGGTTGCTAATACACCTAGAACGAAAATCTGCAGCAGGAGCTTCGTATATACAAACTAGGAACAAGAGAGTGAAGAAAGAAAGATTGAAAACGTCTGAAAGGCTGGGAGTTGAGACAAGTTTTGGAAACCTGAGGAAGGGAGCGTTCTTGTTGGAGCCATAAAGGAGGATGGCCTGGTTGAAATTAACAAAGAGATTGGAAATGGTTTCGTCATCTATTAACATGGCGGTTTTGGACTTTGCATGCTTGAAAGGTTTTGAGGCCCAAAGATGGATAGGAGTGTTACAGTCTGCTGAAATGACAAAGTAGAGTTTTGAGGAGTGATGGTTTTTGGTTATGGTGAGAGTGAGAGACGGTTGGCAAGAGCTTGAAGAACATATGTTTAGAGAAATGGAATTTGTTTCCCATTCTGAGATTGGTGGAAGCTTCTGAATCCAGCAAAACACATCAGGAAAAGTGTAAGCCATGAATGAAGCAAACTTGTAACTCTCTCTCTTGTTCGGGTGCATGCAGGTTGGGGCTTCACGTATTTGTAGACTCTTCCATGATTGTAGCCAACGCAACGTAACGCAAGTGGTGAAGGAATAACAATGAAAAAGAAAGGATCTTGATCATTAATTAGCTCCTTGGAAAAAAGCAAGATTAACTAGATAGACCACCAATCAAATCTCAAACATTCTGTACGTAATAGATAGTATTCTACATAATTTTTATACTCTGTTTATCTGAAAAAAAACAAAGTGCGTATATATATATATATATATATACATTGACCAACATATATCGTAGTAGGGTGATGCTTGATGAATAAGGTGGTCTGTTACAGATGAAGATTCGTGTATGATAAAATGTTTGTTATTATTAGAGGAAGCTGGTAAATTCATCATTGCATCAAATTTTACCTTATTTTGACATGTTTGATGGCATTGACACTGACCACCCTACCGAGGACAGAGTGATAGACAAGGATAGTGATAACAAATCGAGAAAAGCTCTTTACACAGGCAATTATGATTAAGAAAAGTATCAATTCAGATTCTCATTGTTTAAGAAAAGATAATTACATGCACGTAAAGACAAAATTCTGAAATTACTAAAACTGGGATACTCCCAAATTTTATTAATTTCAACAGCTCAAGTCTTGTCTCGTTTCGTTAATTATCGTCAAAAAAAAGTATGGATTTTGGTACTCTTTTAAAATAGCAGTATAATATTACATTAATCACGTGCCTTTGTGCATAATAAGATACTGATTAAATAAAAGAAAGAGAAAAATATCCAGATTCCTTGCTGAATTATATATAATTAACTGTTCAATATTACAAACAGAATCTTGCAAAGAAAAAAAAAAAAAAAAAACTTCCTTTTGAAAAACAAGTTATGTAAGAAAACTTCTTTTTAGCATTGAAAAAAACAAGTCTGAATTATAAACCAATGAGTTGCATTGTGAGTTAGTGTAATGTTTACGCCACCTAAAATTAAGTTTAAAAGTAATTTATGGTCGTCTCTTTCAAAGAAAATTCTGTCCATATTATTCTAGTTTCATTTGTGAGAAGAGTTTGGGATCTTGATAAGACTATAAGAGTCAGGTTGAATATATGAGTTCATTTAAAATACAGTGTTGGAGTTTAATTTGAGTTACGTGAAAGGTTTAATTATAGTGATGCATATCTAAGATCGAATTAGGCACACGCTTTGAATTTGATGTTAATTACAATTTATTTATCTTCCGGTTAATACTTACCTTTTAGTCTAAAGAGATTAAAACTTTATGGCATTGGTGATAAAAAGTAATAATTTGCAAGGTGTGAAACATTTTTATAAATAAGTAACCAAATATTAATTTCGCTTGGCGTGTTTGGTGTCTTTGTTTTAAGTGGCTAGGCGTATCCTTCGTTATTCATAAGGATCCTTTGACAAACTTTCTACAGTTCAGGTTAAGTCAGGCTTCAGATTCGGTTAATGACGTTTGGGGTACAATTTGGGTTGGAGTTGTGAGTGGTATTTGGAATCATAGGAATTGTGTGTCCTTTGATAGGGGGTGGTAGATGCGCTCAAAGTATTCGCTTTGGTCGTAGATTTACGCAAAGTCTCATTGTGCTTCCTTCGGGTACTCTAATTGGGTTTTGAACCCAGTGGATTATATGAGGATGATAATTTAATGTTTTCCTATAGTTAGTTTGGTTGTTCCTTAGATATT
>Ga0123342_1000369_pt1 | contig 69111 bp, 24 predicted proteins | sample Turbeawhitnodule_FD_89960 | JGI IMG/M metagenome (GOLD analysis project Ga0123342, IMG submission 89960) | Root nodule microbial communities of legume samples collected from Mexico - Turtle bean Mexico white nodule | ecosystem: Host-associated > Plants > Roots > Nodule | place: Mexico: Nepantla... | reverse complement strand
TGAAATTAACATGATTATATCATCAATAATAATAAAAATAAATACTAATTTATGTTTATAGATTCAACTTTTATGTTGTTGTATAGTTTAATTTTTTATTTTCTTCATTTAAAAAAAAAATAAACTAAACATTTTTAATTTATTACTTTTTTTATTTTTATTTTGTAAAAACTCATTTATTTATTCATTAATTATATTTCTAATTATTTTAAATATTAAAAATATTTATTTTTTAATGCATTCAAAATTAAAATTATTAAAAAAAAAATTATTATTTATTTATTTATTTTTAAAATGGTGCTAGATAGGAAAATAAAAAATAAAAGAGTGCTAGGTAGGGAAATAAAAACAAAAGGGTGCTAGATAGGGAAATAAAAACCAAAGGGTGCTAGCTAGATAGGGAAATAAAGATGTAAATGGTGATAGATAGGGAATTGAGCCTTTTTATGAAGTAAAAAAAATAAAAAAAGTAATATTATAAAAATATATATAATTATGACAATATGTACTTTATTCTTTAAGTTTGGTGTGAAAGGATATTTTTTATTCTCGAAAGAATAATTGTTTTTTTCGAAAGAATAATTGTTTTTAGTTTTTTAAAATCCGTCTTGGATTCGTGATGACTCATTTCGACTTTTCCGTAGGAATTATTTTCTTTTCCATCTCATTTTTTTTTATCTTTCTCCTCATTTCATATTATATTATATTTGTCATTTTTCTGTATTCTTAATTTATTTTTATACTTTAATCACTATTTTCCTCAAGATTTTATCTATCTTTTTCCACCGATACTATATCATATCAAGGTGACTGCATTAAACCTTACCCCAAATAGATAAATCTTATGTTAACAATTTGAGTGAAAAAATTAACACTCATAAGATATGTTTCTTTGTAGTAAGCATATTTTCACTTCAAGGACTAACAACACCATGCTACTGGTGAAACAAAGATGTGGCAGGAGTAATATTTATCCTTGAATCATAACATTTGTTTTTGGTGTCGTGGCTTTAGAAAGTCAAATTCTCTTGGAAGTAGAAAGGATTAACAAAGTTTTTTCACAATCATGTCGTCCCAACCCATTTTTTAAATTTATAACATGGGCCAGACTCACACAATAACATTTTTTATCCATTACCATGTCACACTCTTTTAATGCAATAACTCTTTTACTGATTAGATTTTTGTTTGGACTCTCTCTCTCTATCTATCTCTCTCTCTCTCTATATATATATATATATGTTTTCATCTTAACTATAATTAATAATAAACTTATTGAAGGAAATAATAAGATTACAAAATTAAATATATTTATTGGGTTAGATTAACTAATAACTCAATCGGTTCAATTTATTTGTAATTAGGTTAAACTTGATTCAACAAACTAACTCATTTTTATACTGGTTTGATAATAGTCACTCTAAAACTCACTCACATGCTTGTGTTTTATTTTATTTTTTATGTGAAACTTGTCTACTTGTCTTTTCAATTGATGTTTTACTTATTTATTTTCTTTCTTTCTTAATCTATTAATGTAAAACTGATTTTTTTTCACTTAAAAATCATTAAGCTCTGTTTCATTTCCTTAGTCATTTTCTCTCCATGGCATGCCCTATTCAAATAAATTGTACGATCCAATATGTGGGCTGACCATGTTTTGAATCCAATTTTTGTGAATTTTAACCATAATTTTTGTTTGCATTATTGAAGTAAATTAGTTGAGTTTTTTATACATTAATTAGTGGAGTGTAATCCCTTATACATCCTTGCTTCTGCATTGTGCCAATAGTACTCATATCTCGTTTTGTTTTCAACCAATGGGGAAGACATGTTGGTTAGTCCCATAGCTAAGGTTATTGACTCACATACTGAATCAGTAATCCATTTCAAAAATATCTGTTGTTTTTTTATATACATATATGCATCAGGGTCTTTTCATTTTAATTTTAATAATATTATTTAATGATGCTTCTTTCAAATATAAACTTAAATAAAAAAGTTGGTTTTTGAAGTATAATCCAATGAAATTACATAATAAAATATTAATATAAATAAATTTTATTTTTCTTAAAAATTAAGTAAGTTGTACCACAGTTATTATAATTTTCACATTGTATTAAATTTTCTCTGCGATTCATTATAAAAATATTATTAAATAAATTTCTTGAGGATTTTGTAAAATCTTACGAAATATTTGTAAGAAAAGTCTCACTATAAATGAATTAGATTTCATAAATCTAAATAAAAAATATAAATAAATTGAATCAAAATTAAAATAATTTTTTAAATAAAAATCAGCAACGAATCTTGAAAAATTATAAAAAATCACCAAAAACAAATTTCGGAAAAATTGATATCTGGTGTTTATAAAGATAATTACCAAAAACAGTTATTGTGGCTGCTGGGATTCGAGCCCAGGTCTCCACGGCCACAACGTGGAATTCTCACCACTAAACTACAGCCACCATGTTTGTTGTAAAGCTATAATAATTTTCTAATAAAGTTAATAAATGCTAATTTATCTGATTATGCCACCAATTGAATTTTTGACATTCAAACATACATAGTTTAATATCTTCCCTTGTATTGAAAAAGATTGATACCTCAATAGTTTGATCCTTGGGTTTGGGGGTCTATTGTCTTGTAGATGTTGCGCACTTGTTTTTCCTTTTTCATTTCACATTATCAACTTCTTGTCACAGCTTGATCACTTAATTGATTTGTCAACAAAAGTCTTCCTCAAAATTATTGTCTGAGCTGAGATGATCCATGTTGATGCATGCAAAACAAATTGTCACCACAAACACCACCCGTGTGATTTGATAATCAGACCCCTCTGGATATTTCCACACAGATTTTATTGTTTTTGAAAGATTGATTATTTCGAGTTTATTCTAATACATCTTTCTTTTCACCAAATGGGAAGCGATGATTCAAACTAGTAAATCAAGAAAAAAGTTACAGTAATGAACAACAGTAAAAAGAAAACTAAAGATTTGTTATTGATATAATAATATAGCAAAATATCTCAAACTGCTTCTGTAATTGGTAGTAAACAGAGGTGAATAGCATGAAATCTGCACCTGACATAATACAAACATTGATTTAGGATAGTATGAAACTACAAACCTTTACCAGCAAGAAGACTTTAGATTGTTGCAGCAAGAAATCCTTGACTTTACCAAAATCAGTCTTGGACCAATTTTAAAAGCCTTGTTGATCTAGCCATCAAAGGAATTTCCAGACAGAAACCGAATTAATTGGTGTTCCTTTCCATCCAACAAGGAGGCACTGCCCATTCTTGTCAAACGTGCAAAAACTTCCACAAGGAAATCTTTTACTCACTAAATCTGCTTGGTATAAAGACAAAGTGCTCAGTTCTTTCTCCACCATTCCAAAGCGGGAGAAGAAGGCCCTCCACACATCAATCTTCACATTCCTAGTCTTTCTTTCTGCTCCTTCTGTGGCCACAATGTTCCTGATTCCATGATTGAAGTATACTGATTCCATAATCATTCGGTTCTTGTCATTCCCCTTCATGCAAACGTCAAGACAATCAAAGAATGCACTGAAGAAGAAAAGAGCCTCAATGAAACGGTTTATAAAAGATGTGGAGTTGTGATTTGCCTCAATTTCAGCTACTACCATCACATTAGGATTCAAGGTTCTGATCACCCTCATGATGGCTTCAAGCTGGTCTGATTGTTGAATCTTGGTTCTAAGTGCATACGGTGAATAAACAGCAAGTGCTTCCTCGGGATCAATCTCAAAAAGATCTTCTCTGAGATGTAATAGGTCTGGTACCATGACAATGTTGAAAGAGAAGGGTATGTTCAAACCTTGAGCAAAATCCTTCAATCTCTTACCAGTGTCCTCTACAATATGTCTAGTGGTTCCACTTTCAATAGCGGTAATCTTTAGAAGCTCAATTGGACATTGGTGTCTTGACTCCAGGGCTTGCATTAGGATAGCCCATTGGCCACCCTTTCTGATTTCAAGATCAATAACATGAATCTTCTTTGCTTCAGCCACATCTTCTATTATAGCTTGAACTGCAGTGAACACTGAAATTTGACTAAAGGGAAGCTCTTCACAAAATGCAACAATAGTGGGGTTTAGTTCCTTGGCTGCCTCTTCAGGATCAAATGACTGATCCTTTTGCAAATCCTTGGATGATCCTCTTCCTGTTTCTCTATCTATCCTTTGGAGAAGTGCTTCAACAAAATAATGAACAATTCTCTTAACGGGGCTCCCAGTTTTGCTTGACAATGATTCACAATGACTTAGCAACTTGCTTGCACGTTCAAATTGTTGATGACCCACTTTCTCAGCAGAAGCCAAGAGGGACTCAGCTAGAGCCACATCCTCTTTCTCCTCATCAGAGAGTCCAGAGAAGGAAAAACCATAAGGGTGAGTTTCCAAGAAAGGCAAAGGTTCTGACTCTGAAGATGATGATTGAATGAACCTTGTTCCTGCTATCCTCATGACATCTTCAGTTGAGAGCCTTCTCAAAACAAATTCATTTGTGGCCACAGAATCAACTACTGGCTGGAGGGATTTGCCTTCATTGGACAACCTCTTGAAGCCCTTGCCATAGTTCTTCAAGATCTCAAGTGAGGCTAAAGGGATAGTTGAGTGTGGCTCATCCTTTGTTGTGCCACACAATGGAACCGTGGTTGGATATTGTGCATCAAATTGGAGTGGTGGAGAGACCATGTCAAACTGAAGGATGTCATCCAAATGCCCATAATCATGGTATGATTGTTGCTGGTGGTACTTTTCTTGATTAGTAGATAAAAGGTTTCCTTCTTGTGATGAATAATCTGGGGAAAACTCAAAATTAGAGTAAAATGGGTCTACTCCCCCATAAACTCTATGATCTTCTGCTCCAGAAAATTGTACCTTGTATACTTCATTCAGTTCCTCAGTGCCCCAGAAAATATCATTGGATGAACTAGAATTTTCATCCACTGTACTGAAACTAACACGGTACAAGTCTTCCATAACAAACTGTCACTAGTTTTGCTTCAGTATTATCAGATTCATACTAGGTTCCTTGAGTAACCCTTATTGATAAAGTAATTAACCCATTGATAAAGTAATTAAGGATATCGTTTCTGATTATTTTTTATGCAAAATTGATTCATTCTAATGCTAAATCCGTCCATTACGGTTAACATTAATGTTGTCACCATAATGTGCCGATGTCATCAAGGTGGCCTGCAAACAGAATGCCAGTGAATTGATTAAATTTCAATAAATTGGGCGTTTTTTAATATATATTTTTTAATCTTTTTCATGATCTAGACGAATTCTGTGTCGAAATTTTTCTAGAAGGTGAGTCGGAAAAAGATGGCGTAAGCAATGATAAAAAAATAAAAATGCGTAAGTAACTTCAGAAGATATTATGATCTTTTATTTATTTTGGGAATTCTATTTATTTAAAAAATCAAGCATTTGGCTAAGTAAATAAAAAATGAGAAAGCAATTATCGTAGGACAAAATTACAAAAGAGAAACAACAAATATAATGTAAGATATAGTTCACGACTAGGCCCTCAACCATGTGCTTCAGCTCATCGTGTTTTGTACTGATCGAGAATGTTATGTTTTTTTATTTATTTAATCATGGCAACTCAGTTTTTCTGTGATGTTAAATTGATGTATAAAATAAATAATAAATAAGTATGATTATTTCAAGGATAGTCTAGGAGCTATATTTTAGGAAGTGTTTAACAACAAATCAATGAACTTTAAGTATCTGTTTGATATTAATATAGGGTCGAATAGAATTGAATTTTAGGAGATGAGAGAGAGAAGAGATTCTATTGAAGTGTTTTTTTTTAGAAGTTCATTATTTTATTTTATTTTTGCAAAGCTCGACTATTAATTTGATGTTGAATGATTATTGTTTTCCATTATTTGTTTATCATTAATGCTAACCAATAGTAAAACCTTAAAAGGGAAAATTATTTCTTAAATAGTGTTATTAATACTTTTTCTATCATTTATTATGTACCCCTCAAGTAATTTTTAGTAAAAGGTTTATTAAATATATAAACTGCACTATAAGTGATGTGGGATTTTCAAATGCTTCTCTTCTACAAATACCTGCTGATATAGACAATTAACAAGATTATTTATAAGCTCTCATGTTATATTAGATTTCGACTTAAATTTAATTGATATTAAATGAAATTGTTCAATAAATATATAATTTTCACTCCAAATTTTGAAGCAGTCAATGTGCTAATTCCAAACATTTTTAACAATATTTTGCCTTCAACAAAGTTATGGTTTTTATGTCATTTTGTGATGGAAAAAAGTTAGATAAAATGATTTTGTTTCGAACTCAAGTTCCTATTTTTTGTTATTTTCAATTTAATTATTAAGTAATACAGTTTATATTATTTTTTATTAAGATTATACAGTTATGAAATTGCGTATAGATGTTATTGTAGACCATTTAAAAATTATTATTGCTTATTAGAAAAGCTATTGAAAATGTATTTTATATTTGATTTGAACTCCAACAAAAATGAATTTGTTGGTGAAATGAATATAGACTTAAACTTCATAAAATTAAAAATAGTATGATTCATGAATTTTATTTTTGCTAAAAAAAACAATGATGAGATCACAGACATCATTTTAAGATTAATTATTTTTGTGATTTTTTTATTCATTTTGTATATACATGACTGTAATTTTTTTTTATCAAGATCTTGTTTGAACAATTTTAGAATATGAAATCACTTACAACGTAGCTACTCTTCTACTTGAATTTGAATAATTGAAAATTTTAAAAGATGATGAATCGAGAAAAAAGATTTCCATGAATTTGAAATAAGTTTAAGTTTAGGTGAGCATTAATTTGTTATTGGTTGGTATTGAAAAAACATATTTGATTCAAAATGTTTTAGAAAAATTATTCTTTATAAATGCATATGGGGTGTTTTTTCCACCACCCTATCTAAACGTTTTATCCCTAAATTTTTCAATTTTTGAAAAAACTATTTTATCCTTTTTTTTAAATATTTACAGATTATTTTTTCTAGAAGCTTTTAAAACATTATTTTTCAGAATTCATGAAGTGTAATCCAGAAAATAAGAAATTGAATTTCTGAAAAAATATTTTCTGAAAATGATTTCAGAATAAATTTTACAGAACATATATAATAGACTGTACTTTTTACAATAACTTTTAAGGAATGTATTTTAGAATAAAATTTTAAAATAATAACAAATTAGATGAGTTATTTTGGTGATTTCACATATTTCATTATTTCATGGGTTCATAACTAGACACCCATGCATATGATCTTTAGTGAACATTATTAGGCCCAATGTTGATACATCGCTTTAGTGACCCAAAATGCTTTAATAGCCAACGTATATTTCACACATGCACCAGTTAAATATTCTCTTGAAAACCCACATATTCTTGTACAAGGCATGATCCTGCTATTGGCTTCATTCTTTATTTAGATTTGCCTCTAAAAGTTCAGGATGATGTAAATATGAGTAATGCGTAGGTGTAAGAAGCGGAGTAACGCAGAGCGCACTACACTGCGCAATAACTAAGAAAAGGCTCAACTACGCTATGGACAGAATGTCGACATACTATACTCATAAAGTTATCAGAGTTATGAAACATTCATGTTTTGGATCTTCATTTTTGGATGTTTATAAATATTTCATGCCCTTTCCCACCTGATAATTAAAGTGTATTGTCTCTTTCATAAGATTATTTTCTGTTGTTTTGTTGGTCTTATTAACGCTTTTACTTTTTTTCTGGGGGAGAAGCAAATCTCAGTGAAGACAAATGACAACAAAAATGAGAAAAAAATAGTTGTCTATGCTTCAGTGTATCTTATTTTGTTTTAGAATGGTTTGGTTGTCACACTCTTGCTCAATTCGTCATTGGAACATGAACCCAAATGAATTTTAGACATTGCGGTGTATGCTACTGATTTTACATGCCAATAAATATATCTGAAGGTGTGCTATAAAAAATTCTGCAAATTATTATCGAAAATCAAACCATGGTAACCTTTTTTGTACCTTCCCATCACCTTTTTTTGGAATTCTAAGTGCTTACATTATTCTAATGTTATTCAGAAATTCAGTGAAAAATGTTGCATAATGTTGCCATATCTATGTCCTATCTCCTAGCTCCTAGCTCCTCTATCGTTATTTTCACAATTAGTGACGGAGCTGATATGAGAATGCATGTGGGTGTCATAACGCATAACTTGGAAAAGACCACAGGTCTTCCTGAATCCTACACTTTAAGTCCATCGTCAATCACTCATTTCAGACGATTTTTGACGTATAGAACAGTGATTTTGTCTTTTCCTTTTCGGATGCTCGATAAGCAAGAGTAGCTTTCTTAGGTGACTTTGTCTTGAATGTAGTGCCGCACTGCCTCATGCACTTGACCATTATTTAATTAAGAGATAAACTGCAAATGGGGATATTACATCAAGTTGCACCAAAAGTGGCCATCAAGCAATGGTATATAATACCCTCTAAAAACTAAAGAGAACACAGTCTTGGAGAGTGCACTTATAAATTAGCATTGAAGGCTGTTGTGAAACTGGAATTCAGGGTGAGGAGCTTGCAAAAGTCCTTGCGATCACTCATTCCTAGTGTCCTTGTCCTACCTCTGTTGTTTAATCAATCATACAACAATGGAGAACCAACAGGAAGTGATGGTTGTAGGAAAGGTATGTCAAATCTATGAAAAAATCTCCAAACTAGGAGACCTCAGCCCTTCCAGCCATGTCAACAACCTCTTCACCCAACTTGTCACCATTTGCACCACCCCATGTCAAATAGATGTTTCTCAGCTGAGTGAACAGGTTAGAGAAACCATAGCAAAGCTAATTAGACTTTGTGGGAAAGCGGAGGGGCTTCTTGAGAATCACTACTCAACCCTCATAGGATCACAAGAGAACCCTTTAAACCACATGAAACTCTTCCCCTACTACTCTAATTACTTCAAACTAAGTCACTTGGAGTTCACCATGCTCACCACACACTGCACCCAAGTCCCCTCCCAACTCGCCTTTGTGGGCTCAGGTCCCCTTCCTCTCACCTCAATCATGTTGGCCACTCATTACCTCAGAGAGACATGCTTCCACAACTACGACATGGATCCTTTGGCCAATGCCAAGGCTCATGGCTTGGTCTCTTCGGACCCTGACTTGTCAAAGAGAATGTTCTTCCACACCAATGACATTCTAAACGTGTCAAATGGCCTCAAGGACTATAACGTGGTCTTCTTGGCAGCACTTGTGGGCATGGACCATAAGGAGAAAACAGAAGTCATCAAGCACCTAGCCAAGTTCATGGCCCCAGGAGCTATTTTGTTGTTGAGGAGTGCACATGGTGCTAGGGCCTTCCTCTACCCGGTGGTTGATCCTTCTTCTGATCTCAAAGGTTTTGAAGTTCTCTCGGTTTTTCACCCCACTGATGAGGTTATTAACTCAGTTATTGTGGCACGCAAGCATTTGGTGAATCAAGGGACTTATTCAGCAGTTTTGGCTAGCAAATGCTCTGGAGTTGAAGGGTTTAATCCCTTCAACCATGGGAACGTTATTGAGGAGTTGACAGTTGAGGATCAAGCTTGAGGGGACATGGTGACTCCATTTGTGTCTTCCATCATAAAACATGATCTTCTCTTAACATATCATGTAATATTACAATATGACTGCATTAGCCCTTATTATTAAACAAGAAATGTATCACCACTATAACATTATTGTTGTTTTGGATAATAAAACCTGTTCTGTTAACATCTTACCTTCTTTTTTTCCTCCACTCACAAAGCTTAACTACTTTTGTCTCATTACAAGTTTTTGGACAATAATCTCTGCTGGAAACTGAGCTCACTATTTTTTATGCACTCCTTTTCTTTCTTCTAATGCATTCATTCACAAAATTTGAATTAAGATTCACTCAAATTATAATTTATTTAATTAACATTTTTTCAGTTTTCCTCCCTTTAAAACAGAGATAAACACACTCTAAAATGTTTTATGATTATGAAAACTAAAAGATAGATGATAATAAAGGACATTTAACGATTTAAAACTTTTTTAAACATGAATAATGATATTATTTAATTTATAAGTGAAGACTTTTTGAATAGGTTCTAACAAAATATTTTTTATTTTATTTTAATCTCTTAAAATATATTATAGATACTAATTAGAATTTACATTAACATGCTTTTCCGTTTACATAATTTAAACTTAAAAAATATAGAGAAAAATAAATTAACTAATTAAAAAAATTGAAATTTACATTGGATTTAAATGAATATAAAGCCTAACTGCTTAAGCTTAGTGATATTGTCGTCACTGCATTTTTTATACTTTTTGTAATTTTGCTACTGAATTTTCAATTTTACAATTTTTACTATATAAATTATACATATTTTACATTTCTATTAGTTGACTGTTAATCTGTTATTGACTGATTTGACTCTTAAATTAGAAAGGACTTAACAAGGTCACTGATGTAAGAAACTTCTAGTTCAAGGTTAAATGTAAATTATATATATAGATCGACTTGTATCTTCTGTCATTGAACTTCTATTATTTTGCGAATATTATCATCTTATTTTTATTTTCATAATTTTTATTATGAAATTTTCAACTTTTTTGAAATTTTTACTATTTAGTTTTTATAATTTCAGAAATTTTATCATAAGAACTTCAAAATTATATAATACAAGTATTAATTTTTCATTAATTTATGTAAAAATTTTAACAATATGTAATGATGTAACCAAACTAATATCAATGTTTAAGGTATTTATTAGTCATTTTATCACACGATTAATAAAGTGACTTCTAATTTATAAAAAAATGTGTATAATTTTAAAATTTAAATGATAAAATTTCAAAATTAAAAACTTATTGATAAAATTTATAAAATTAAAAATTCAATAATAACACTCACAAAAATATAAAACAATAATAAAATATATAATTTAAAATGTAATACATATCCATATATACTTAATGGAGGATAATATACAGCTGACTAGTAAATTGGAAACCCATTATTACATGGCTAATAAAATGAGTATAATTTCAAAATTCATATACTAAAATTCGTAATATTAAAACTTCAATAAAAATTTGTCAAATATAAAAGATTAAAAATAAAATAAAATTGGTCTTTCGATGATCTCAATAATAAACCCAAAGTTCGAAAATTAGTTATATATAAATTAATTTTTTAAATAAAAGGAGTTTTAATATGAGTACAAATATTAAATTAAGGCTAATACTTTTTAATTTTGAAAAGATATATTCTACTATATTTTTTTATTATAATTTTCTTTTATTGGACAACAGCATCATGGAAGTGGATCCACCAATCATAATAAATACAAGAAGTCGAAATAATGGTTTGGTCGTATTGAAAAGAAAAAGAAAATTAAATTAAAAACAGTTTCTGAAAGTATTTATTTTTTTCGAGAAAAAAATATATAAGGACAAGATATGATGTTATTAGGACCTAGGAGGGTAAAAGAAAGATTACGTTAGAAAAATGAAAAATTGAAGTTGCTGTGAAATAAATGCGAAAAGAAAGGGAGATACGAGAAATGTTGAATTAAGGAAGGAAGGATTGAATAATAGAGAGACACGTATCTGAGAGCGTGTCAATCCCAGAGAAACTCAACCGATCCATCTTCCCCTGTTTCCCTTTCCCTCTATTTTTTCACCTTCTTCTTCTTCTTCTTTTTTATTTCCGTTCAACCATAATCACTCCTAGCTTTCACCGCCTACAATGGCCGACAAGTACAACCTCAAGAACCCCGCCGTCAAGCGGATCCTCCAGGAGGTCAAGGAGATGCACTCCAACCCCTCCGACGATTTCATGAGCCTCCCTCTCGAGGTTCCGTTTTTCTTTCTCCTTAGGTCATCTCCGTCATATGTGCCTTGTATGCTTTCGTTTCGCCACGTGTGACGAAGGATTTGTGTGAGATCGCGGTGTTGTGCGTGTGGTTCAATGGGATTTGTTGTGGTGCGTGGCGAGAAATTGTTAATTTTTTGTTGTTGGGTGATTGTGCTTGTTTTGGGAAATTCCTTTGTTTGGTGTTCGGATGGGGCAATTTATGATTTTTAAAAATTATGATGGAATTTTGTGGAAGTTGTGTTATTGGGTGTTTTATGTTTTAGGGGTTTGATTTATAGAGTATTCTGAATTCTTTGCAATTTTTAACATTGTATAAAGATTGTATAAAGATGTGAGCTTGAATCTCTCGTTGTCAATTTGAGAACTTTGTTATAATTGTTGGATAATCTGTAACTATAAGCATTCTTCGTGTCTTGATACTTGTTGTAACCCGTGGTGAGTATCGCCCAAACTTCTCAATTTTTTTGAAAAAAAAAACTTGTGGATGTGGGTCTCAATTTTTACGCTGATATCACTAAATCTCTAAGAGTGTTCCTTACTTGCTTATCTTTAACTTGTTACTTACTGGTTTGAAACTTGTAATTTGATTCTTGTGTATTACTTTTGTTTTTATTGTCATATCTTTCTTTGGTAGCTTCAGTGTTGTGATTGTTTTCAGGAAAATATATTTGAGTGGCAATTTGCGATTAGAGGGCCTCGTGATACTGAATTTGAGGGTGGTATTTATCATGGACGGATCCAGCTTCCTTCAGAGTATCCATTCAAACCTCCTTCGTTTATGTTGTTGACAGTGAGATGATGCTCCCTTCCTCCTGAATACATTCTTTTTTAATTTGTGTATCCTTTTGTGTGATTCTGTTTCATGGACTGTCTTTTTATGTTTGAAATACTGAAGAAAGATCAATCCCTACTTGCTTACAAAGTTAACTTTTATGCTGTCAGCCAAATGGTCGTTTCGAGACTCAAACCAAGATTTGCTTGAGCATTTCAAATCATCACCCTGAGCATTGGCAACCATCATGGAGCGGTAAGTAACATTCCTGTTTCTGGTTTACTATTTTTGCAAGCTATATGTTGAGCTCTTGGGTCATTTTCTCATAAATATCTTGTATCTCTCCATTCAGATTATACAAGATTATAACTGTTTAGTTGTTGATCTGCAGTTGTAAAACTTCCTGATTTATTTGACTATGTCCTTTAAGTTTTCCATTATTATTATTGTCTTCCAAGGTAGGAGCATACTAGCTTTGGGACATAACATGACCTTCTCTAGATAAAAGTTGGCTTAGCATTGATTCCCATGTCTTAGATCATCACTTTGGTTTGTAAAACAATTACAGATATAACCAGAAAAACAATGATCAAACTACGTAGTTGCATTTTAATGCTTTTGTAGTTTGCAGAACTGGAATGGGAATGTATCTCTGTTGTTTTCATCATTCTTCTTTAATTCATTAGCCACGCTTTTTGTACATCTTAAATGCATTATCTTTATGACAATACAGGGTGAGACCTGTTAATTCCTTTGATGGTAAAAGGCCCCATTTTAATTGATGTAAATTTCTTTTGGCAGTGAGGACTGCTCTAGTTGCACTGATTGCTTTCATGCCAACGAACCCAAATGGTGCATTGGGATCTTTAGACTACAAGAAAGAAGAGAGGCGTACCCTGGCTGTAAAATCTCGTGAAGCTCCTCCTAAATTTGGAACTCCTGAACGTCAAAAGCTGATCGATGAGGTAAAATGTTGCTTATTGGTTTCTTCTCAGTTTGTGTTTTCTGTAATGTATTGGGCTGCTGATTGTACTTGTTTATCCCAGATACACGAGTACATGCTAAGCAAGGCACCCCCAGTTCCTCAACCAAGCGCCACAGAGGCTTCCGAAGAGCACCCCAGAAATGAGGAAGCTGAGGCCCTGGTTGATTCACCTAATCGTGAGTCTTTACCAGCTGGAGAAAGGATTCCAGATCAAGAAGGTGATGGAATTCTTGAAGAACAAGAAGTTCTTGCAAATCCTAACCCTGCTGGAGTTGAAGTTTCGGGGGAGATTCAATCAAATGTTTCAAGGAATGAGCTGCCCCAAAAGTCAGATACAACTGCAAGGGTTCACAATACCAAGCCAGAGACAAGGGTTCAGAAACCTGATGATAGGCTGTTCACATTGGCAGCTATCGGACTCGCTATTGCTATTGTAGTCCTTTTGCTCAAAAAGTTCATCAAGTCTACCGAACATGGGGCACTTTTCTCCAATGGATCTTGAGACATTTCTGTTGCTGATGTTGGTTTCAGATATTAAACTTCTTAGCCTTACGCAGTGAATACAAATATAGAGCTCTCTAATCTCTAAAGTCAGAGGTGGTTTTATTTATTTATTTTTTATTATATTCTCTTTGTAATTATGGTAATATAGGTGTGCTCCTGCGATAAATTGTGAAGGAGCACGCCCTTTTATCACGTGGAGTGAGCTATTATTGCCGTGTAACTTATTTATGTATCGACTGAAATTTATCATCAGTGCCTAGTTAGCCTAAATCTGATTATGCCCCTGTAGGTTTGTCATTGTCTTCTCTACCCATTCAATATTCTTTCACCATTTATTTTTATACATGTGAAATATATTTCGTTTTATCAAATGTCAATTCTTGCTACAAAATGTGGCTCACCATTTCTAGTGAGATTTCTTTTAATTACATCGAATTTGAAATATTCAGATAATGTTGGTAATTCTTTATTCTTTGATTATAGGAAGTGATTTTTTTTAAACAAATTCATTCAGAGTACCTTCTTTCTTAATTCTTTTTTGTATTTGAATATTTAAGCTTAGTAACTATAATTGATCTATCAATAAACAAAAATAAATAATATTTACATTCTTGTGAATAAGATTAGTCTCTACTATAACCCAAATAAAATTAGTCTCTAATATAGAAATTAGTTTCAAGTATTATAGACTATAGAAATTAGAGTTTCAGATAAAAAAAACTATTAAGTTATTTCATTTTTCTTCTCTCCATATAAATCAATCTCTATAAACTAAGTAAGCAAAGAGGTTTCTAACTATCTTCAGACACCTCCTACATAAAATATGAATACTTGCACCTCTTCAAAAACTTAAGCAGACTAAGATGCTAGAGAACCCCCAACCTCTAACTTAGTAAGCGAAGAGACTTAATAACCATCTTCAAACACCTCCTATAAGAAATGTCCGAATACTTATAAACTTGAACAAAGTATAGAACAGTATATATATATATTTAAAGGAATTTTTTTTTTTGCAAATATTTTTATAAGAGATTTTTTTTTAGTGTTTTATAAACTAAAATTAGTATGGTTAAAAAACACATTTTGAAAGAACTAGTAGAAATTAAAAATTAATTTAAGCATAAAATAATTTTAGTTTATAAAAAAATATTTTTGAAGGATTTTATTGAAATATTTTTGACAAAAGTGATTATTTTTTAATTAAAAAATTCTTATGCTAATAAACGTTTACTTAATTGTTTAAAATTAAAAAAAAAACTATTTTTTTATAAACTGTTAAGAATATTTTATTAAATAAACTGATAGAAATACTCCATTTTATTTATTTTTTACTCATTAGAAAAAACTGGCGTTGATGTTAATGGTAAATATACCTGGCTCCAGTAACATCATTTCTTATGTTAATGTGACTTACCTCCTAATTTATCAGATAGTAATATCTCATGCATATCAATCTTTTATTCTTTGAACCATCTTTCACTCCTTGTGAAGTGATCCTTCATTTTAAAGTTCACGTACTTCTCCTTCACTCTCATATTTTTCTTTTAAGTGTTTCCGATATATGTTTGATTTTTATTATTACCTTTTGGTGTTTTTTCAACTCTCTTTTGTAAGTTAATTTCGAATTAAATTCATATTTTGTTATTGTATGATACTTGAGGGTTCTTTGCTCTTTTGATATTTTGATAAAAAGTTGTTATAATTTAATTTAGATCTTTCTATTATATCTAAATACAAATCAAATTTTTTTCTTTGTACCACTTAATATTATGTTTGGATAACACTTGTTGTTTGTTTTCGAGCTGTCATTATTTTTAATTTGATCAAATTCAGTTAGTTAAATTAGAGTAATTCTTTTAATTCCAAAATCATGGAATATAGAGATTAATTTGTTGCAGAACTATGATATACGTTTTAACCTAATTTAAATATGTTATATCTTTCTATTGAGAAAATTTCTCTCGTTTTTCTCGTGTAAATTTTGTTTGACAGAAAATAATAGTAGTAGAATTGCTATAGTTTTAATATCATGTTTATATATATATTCTTCTTTAAAATAATTGATAAAATTGATTATATGATATAATACACAATAATGATATATTGATAATTACTCCAATATACAATTTATGAGTGATAATATAAAGAAATAGTATTTTCGTCATGTAAAAATTAAAATTTTAAATGGGATTATATATAATTTATGACTGATGATATAAAGAAAGAGTTTTTCATAATTTCATCCAAAAATTGAAATTTTAAACAGAGAGAAAAATAGGATTGTAGAATGGTACAATTTATCGACATATTATTTTCCTATAATAAAAGATAAATTATAATATTTTGTTAAATTGTACAATACATAAATAAATCTTATTAATTTTGAATTATAAACTAAATTTTTTGATTTCCTGTCACCTGGTTAATTCACTGGACCATAAACACGAACTTCTTCTGTGTAACAATTGAGAGATAAGATGATAAATCGTTGACTATTTATTACCATCCAAAGATTATACATTCAAGGTTTAGAAAAGCGAAAACAAAATTCAGCTAATGATATGTAAAAAATATATTCATTTGACATTTTTGTAAAAGAGAATTCTGAATCCCTAATTAAAAAAAATCAAGGAAAACATAGGATGGTGATTACCTTTTTAAACCGACTATGCATGTTCTCCTTATTTATCTCTTTGTACATTATACAGGTATATGAGATAAATTTATCTATAAATTGTTTTAAGATAAATAAAATAAAATAATTTTCTTATAAATGATTTTGATATAAGATTTTCCTAAAGACAATTTACAATAGACGAGAAGTGTGAATGAATGGGTGATAGATCCATTCCATAAAACAAAAATTGATTGTTTGTTTGTTCATAGTTGATGCTTACGAAGTGAAGCTTTATTTACAAGGATACTATAATCTATATCTATATAATATATCACAGACACCAATGCCCTAGGCTCACTCATTGCAAACAGAAACCCCTTCTAAGAGGGAATCATGGAAGCAATGGAGAGACAGTTGCGGGCTGTTATGCCAGCCATGCCTTCAGAATTGCCCTTAGGCAAGGCCACCTTCAGGTCCTGGAAGCTGCTCTCGCAGGCGGAGACATCCGCCACCACGGAGCTCAGCATGATGGTCACGGTCCCGATATTGTGGGAGGAGAGGGCCTTCGTGGCATGATGCAGACTCTGGATGGCGTTGCTGTACTGATCCTTGCATCCGGTGAGGGCGTTGGCCATATCCGGCGAGGATTTCATGTGTTTGGTGACGACGTAGCTGGTGAAGTTCACCTGCAAGGAGCAGGCCTTGATGGCGGCTTCCAGGACGTTCTTGACGTCGAATTTTTTCTTGAGGAAGGGCACCACGGTGGAGAGGCAATCATCGGGGTAGTCCGTGTGGGAGCATATCTTCTTCACCGATTCGCTGTCGTCCTTGTCGAACTTGTTGAGCTTGGTTATCGTCTTGCTGCCGCGTAACGACCCCTTATGGATTTCCGCGAAGAACGAGGTGAAGCCCAAGTTGAGTTGGCCGCCGCCGCCGCCACCCCCGCTGCGACCCCCACTGCCATCCACACCAAATTGGCCATCCTCGGTCGGTACCGGTTCCTCGGTGTTGGAGAACTCCGTGGGAGGGAAAGAGAATGGCGGGTCTGCCGCTGATGGCGGGTCTGCTGATGGCGGAGACTTGGGGGAGTGATGAGGTGGAGACTTGGGAGAGTGATGAGGTGGAGACTTGGGGGAGTGATGGGGTGGAGACTTGGGGGAGTGATGAGGAGGAGACTTGGGGGAGTGATGAGGTGGAGATTTGGGGGAGTGATGAGGTGGAGACTCCGGCGACTCTTCAGCGCTGGGTGGGACGTGCGAGGTGCATACTGCAAAGCATAGGACGAGGCTTGCGGTGAAGAGGGTTATGCAGTTGATGTTGAGTTTCATTGTTTTTTGGTTTTGTTTTGTTTTTTTTTTCTGTTTTTTTGTTTTTTAAGTTTCTTGAGAAAAGAACTTGTTTGATGTTTGGGAATTGGGGTGTGGGAATAGATATAGTGAGGGGGAAGGAATGGTGGCCATTGTTTGTGTTAATGTTTCCCCATTGATTGGCGGGACTCAAACTATTTATGACCTTATTACTCATTCATGTCTACTATTCATGGACAAAATTACTGGTTTTATACCACTCACTTATTTATACCACAAAAACACAACCATCTTTTCTAGCTCAATTTAGAAATTCAGTAACCATTTCAAATATATATATATAATATTTATTTACATTTTTAAATTTTAAAACAAAAATACTTTAAATATATCATCACATTCAATATACTTTTTTTAAGCTCCTAAAACTTGCCCTTCAATATTTCTTTTCATTGTCTTTATCTTCCTTAGACTTTATTTCCATTATTGTTTATAATATTTTGACTTGTATTTTTTATTATTAATAAAATTTATAAATTAGTTTTTAATTTTTTTCATAAATTTTTTTATATTAGACATCACTATACATCTTGACATCTCAGTTAAACTGTCATCTTAAACAACAACAATCATTTATCATCACATGAAAAAAATATTATTAAAAAAATAAAAAATGAGGAACTAGATCAAAACTCATGCTAACAAAAACGATATATAGGTAGACTATACGTATTCATAAAGAATTCTAAGAACATACTATGAGATCCTATTATACCAATGAAATTATTTTCTATGAATAAATCCTAAATTAGTATCTAAATTAATTACTAATTATTTTATATTTTAAATTAGTGTAATTTATTTAAAGACTAATTTAAAATCAAAAGTAGTTAGTAGCTGAAATATTAATAATTAATGTTAAATACTATAATTTAAAAATTTCTTTCTAATTTTTTTATTAATAATAAAAAATACTTTAAATACCAATAATTTTTTAATTTATAAAATAATATTTAACATAATCAATATAATGACTTTTTTTAAACATTAATTAATATTTAATGATTTTTGACATTATTCTTGGCATATTTTTCTATAACATTGGCATCATGATTGTTTGTTTGTTGTTTACATGGTGAGAAACCATGCTTAGAATATTCATCTACGATATGGTACACTTGATGACAATTATTTCAAGAAGTACATTGTGTAGCTTGATTTCTTCATCTTCCCCTTCCTAAATTCCTATTCCTATAAGAATGATTTTATTCTTCATTATTTATTCTGGACTGTTGTTGATTACCAACAATGATCAAAGACTTTGGTTGTAAGGATAAAGTATCACTTAGTTGTCTTTCTTATCGCAAAGCAAGAGAAGACACCAGGTTGATGTTTAGTAGAGGCTCCATGAGTAGAATATGCATCTTCATAGCGTCAAACTCACCAAACCATTTTCAAAAACAAATATGATATAAGACTAAAACAAAAAGAAGAAGAAAACTCATCGAAGGAATTCCAAAGAAACGCAGGCAACACAATGTGTACTGGTATGGTCGACTGACACATTGATGTGGCTCGGTCTTCTTGATCGAGCTGATCGAGACACACGCGGACGGAGCGACCGACCAACACATTATAACCATTAATGTTCGAACTAATGTCAGTGAAGTTAAACTACTATTATGAATTAGGTAATGTAACCATAAGTGTGATTCATTCCACTAATCAGACCCAATAAGGTAAGTCCATTAAAATAATATAAATAACACACATTTCAAGGAACAAGGTACGTACGTCATTATTACTGTACATCTACTCGATTACCAAACACCCTTTACTGACTTCAGCGTCGAAGTGTCTTCTGCAGGTACCATCTCCCTAACACAATGCATTAAAAGAACGTAAAAAAAAATGATAAAATTGTACTGCTTAGTATTTTTGTCACTACATTACCAAATGAGGGCCACCAAACAATGTTATAAGACAGAGAAGAAAGGGAGCAAGGTCACACTGAAGTACAAAAAGAAAGAAAGCCCAATAAAAAGAAGTAGATGATTTTTTATGAATGGTTCTTTAGTTCTATGTTTATGTGAAGTTTTGTAGTTCTTCTAGTTAAAAGTATGTTATATATAAGTTAGATACCTCTTATTCCTTATGTTATGGGTCTACATATATATATGCATACATATACTTTAGTAGATAAAAAAAATAGTATAAAAGAAATAAAAGGAAAATAGATATTAAAAATGAAGGTTTAATAATAACGTAAAATATTATATATTTTGGTTTTTGCCTTTCAATTTTTTTTAATCTTTATAGATCTTAAAATGTTGAAAATTATAACACGCCATTTATCATTTTACAACGGGCATTGATTTAATACGTTTAGAAGCTTAGTCTTTCATAGTTTCATCAGTATGAAATTTTAATCCCTACCTATATTTAATAACAAATTTAATCTTTTAATTTTCTAAAACTAAATAAATTTAATCAACATTAATATATCTTTTATAATTGATAACCAAATGTTAACATCCAACAATGTCAACATGAACAACTGCTAAAATTTATTATCATACATTACTATTATAGTTTAATTTATTACTAACATACATTCCATTCCATTTTAATTTAATTTATTTATTATTGTAGATAAAAAATTTATTATAATTGAATTGATAAGTCTCTTTTTAGCGATAATAAATGCTAAAATTTATTATCATTTACATGTTTTTTTTATCAAAAAAGTTGTATTGAATAACAAAATTTAGGAACGTTTCGATCCTTGTACAAATATATTGTTATATGTGAATAACTAGATAACATTGTTAGATATAATTTATGGACTCATTATCATTTTCAAATATAACTTGAACAGAATAACTGAGTATTTTCTTTTTAGATTTTACATCACTTTATTTCTCAAATATGGAGTCACCCGTATTTCTGGAATTCGTTATATCATCACGAATCTGAGTACTACATAACTCTTGCTAATTATGTGACATAAGAATCTAAGGAAGTAGAAGAAGACTGATAAACTCTATTTTGCTGCATATGAATAAATGGAGAGGGAGGAAGAAGGACAAAAAAAATAAAAATCAGAAAATTAATTATTTGATAAAATAGAATTGTAAAAAAAATAAATAGTGAATCTCATTCGAATTAGTTATTATTACACAAATAGTAAAATTGTGGATAAATGACCATGCTTATACCATCTTAATTGATTACGTGTTTTAAATGATCGGTTAAGCTTTTCTCCGTCACCCATCTTGTTAATTCATTGGACATATTATTATTCTACAATAAATAATAATAATAATAATATTTTAAAAATTAAGTCATCTCAAAATTTATTTTATTATATATTTTCATTTCTATTCAATAAAAAAAAGGTTTCATTTTTTCATCTGTTTTCTACTGCATACCTCTTTTAATATCTTCTTCTTCTATCTAATAGATCATTATCGTAAGTATAGTAATGTGTTGGGATTTAGACATGCGGGTCAATTTCACACATAAAAAAGAACCCACTATTGACAGTTTCCAATGGAGGCAACACAAAACCAAACATCTAGATGAAATTACACAAGATTCGTTTCATTTATGAACACTGGATTTCAGTATAGACCTGTCTCATTTATTTATTTCTGTTAGGATAATGAAAAATAGTATTGCATTTCATATAACATCCTTTTCCTTTACTAAGAAAAAGTCATTTCAGAAACAGGTAGAACAGGTAGAATAGTTTGATTATTCCTACATTAAATTAGAAAACTAATGAAGTAACTAATGGTGTGGTCTTAACTCTTCACCACAGTGACAGTACAGGAGGCATTATTCACTACAAAGTTGCTGACGCTGCCCATTATGACCCTGTAAAAAGAGAATGATAAAAAGAGAATGAAATTCGGATCCTTAAACAGAAACGTAAAAAAGCTTAGCATGGTATGCTGTAATAGTGGGCACCTTTGGAGAGGGCCAAGGCCTCTGTTCCCCATGGTAAGGGAGTCTAGAGGTACCTGAGTAACTGCGTCACATAACTTCTCACGAGCATCTCCCCAAAAGATCTTCATTATCACCATAATCTGCCATCCCAAAATCTTGGAAGTTACTCAAAAAATTGAAAAAAAATCTTAATCTCTTAAATTTATTATTTGAGAACTAAAACAGTTTTGAAGTAATAATTTAGTATTTATAGATTAAAAATCTATTTTTAAAATTTAAAATAGTCTAAATTTAAGGACCGGAGTAAATTCAATATTTATAACCCGAGGAGAAAAAATTAAAAAAGCATACACTTTTTTGCCTGGCAGCAGTTTGGACTATATCAATTACTTCGGGTTCGGGTTTGAAATCGTATTTCTTCATGACCGCAGGTTCAGAGAACTCAGACAGAGGTATGAGAGCTGCATTTAGATCAATACACGCAGTGAATAAGACAATTAAAATCTCAAAACAACCATGAATTAATTTTTATTCTACCTATATCTTTACGAATTGTACGTAAAATAATTTGTAACAGTTCAAATCATTAGAATATGCGAATTAAGGGATTAGGGTTGCTAACGTGAGCCAGTGGTTTCCCAGAGCTGCATCTCGCCGTGCTCGTAATGGGCAGGTTGGCGAACCACGATAAGAATGAGGTGATCCCCTTCTTTGACCACGTTATCCACCGTCCATTGCAGTGCTTTGATGCTGCACGATGAGAAATCAACGGCCACGCCCAGTCTCCTAGCACTTGTCATCTCTCTCTCTCTCTACAACAACCTACGATGTGGTATCTTAGTCTTTTTGTTTTTTACTGGTGTTTGTCTCGATGGGAATTGGGATTCTATTTTGGTTTGTTGTTTTAGTCTGCGAAGGTTTGACACTGAAAAAGCGCAAATTGTGAGGCTGATACTGAAAGAGCGGCAACTGAGTTCTGCATTAGTGGTTCACACTGTTCAACACATTTGCTGCCTTTGAATTTGAGGTTCGATAATTGTCACCCACCGTAGGATCAGATCCAAACCGAGAAACCAATAATTTCTTTTTGGATTGTATTTTACTAACCCGTGACTATGGCAATAGGAGAAGTCATCCACAGAGTTATATCAATGTTAAAATGTGTTGGGTTTGAACGAAGCTTATGTTTAACTTTAAGAAAATAATTCTTGATTATATTCTACTATAGATAAATATATTTCATTTATAATTGACTCAAAATTAAATTAAGTTTAAAATTTATTTTTAATATAATATAATATAATAGAGGATTTGTTTATTTCATTATGTCACTCATTATTGAACATCTATACAATCACTTATTATAAAGTTTTAAAAATCCTACATCAACCATACAAGACATTTTATATAATGCACTTTTATAAAGTTAAGGTACATTTAATTAAAATTCATTTTTTGATAATTATAAAACTGATCTTTAATTTCTCAATAAGGCATCATGGGTTACGATTGATTTATATATTTTTTTCATATTTTGTAAAAGCATGTAAATATTATTACATATTACATTTATATCATTAGAATATTCATATGTATAGTTGAGTGTTTTTTTTAAAAATCCAAATATATATTTATTAAAACATTTTGTTTAAGATCATTACAAGGGACATCATATTGTTGGATTTAAAAACCCTATAGGGCAGTGGTGATGCAGTTACGGATATATTTCTGATGAGTACGAAAATGCGTTGGCGGTAAAAAGTTATTGGATTAGGAATAGAGATAACAGTGAACCGTTGGTGGTTCCTAAAATTATAGAGTTTGTGAATAGGGTTATGGATAAGTGATAATATAATATGTACATTGGAGCAAGTGGTAAGAAGTAACCAATGTAAACGGCTTGACTAATTATAAAGTAAATTTGGTTGGTATGAAATGTTTTGGAAAACTGGTAAACCGAGAAGAATAGGTTCATAATTCTCTAAAGGGAATTTGAGTGTTCTTGGTTTAGCAAAAAAATAATAAAGTGTGAGTGTCTATTATTTAGTGCACGTGGATATAAATGAGATGTACTTAAAAGAAAGGGATGTAGTTAAAATATTTTATCTCATCGAGATGTACTCATGCATTTGGTTAAACATTTGGTTAAAAAACAAGCTTCTAAAGTTTTTCCGTTGGATAATTTTCCGCACTATCATATCACTTTTGAACCACACTCAACATCCGTAGTTATTTTTGAACGGATTGAAAGCAAGATAACGATTTGAGTTACAGTAAAAAAAATATCAATATAAAAATTAAAACACAATTAACAAAATTAACATATAATGATTCCACCTAGATTAAAAAAAAGCTGACATCCTATACATAACTAATATATAATTATTTAAAATATTTAATTTTATATAATTTATTTTTATTACAATATGATTCAAAACAATATACAATAAACAATATATTTATTATTCTATTTTGATATAATAAAGAAAATTATATAAAATAAAAATAATACACACATATATATATATATATTTATAAAAAAAATAACAAGACAATGCCTTTCCTAATATTGTATAAACTTGTATTATCTAAATGAATGATTGAATACGTTGTTAGTATGTTATTAAAATTTAATTATATTGTAATCCAGCAATCCAGCTAGGATGAAGTTTTTGTTGTTTATATGTGACTACTACCGTGTAGTACAAGCGTACAACACTACCCGGGTAACAACACGATCCAAATAGTTTCCTTTATCACCCGCTAAACCTTCTCATTCCTTCACTTCTCCAACCATTCTTCTCAAAACAACAAACCAAACCAAACTCTGCCAAGCTTCTCTAAACCCTAGCCAAATCATTTTCTCTGAATCTGCTTTGAAGTTCTTCCAATGGCGTTTAGGTGGCCCTTGCTCATTCTAGCACTCACTTTCGTCATCTGCAAGTTCTTTCTCTTTCTTTTTCTCATTTCTCCCAAGGTTCCTTCCATTGATGTCCACTCCTCCGATGGTAATCTCTTTTTTTACTCCTATTGCACGTAAATTTGTTGCCACACTGAGAATGTAATGTTATTTGTTTTTTAATTTTTTTTTATTACTACTGCTAGTATTATCACAGTGGATTATGGGAATCAAATGCAAGAGAGCGGCTTCATATATGTGAGTGTTTCTGCATCTACAATTTTATTTTTTCAAATTGCTGGATATGGTTTTCTTTATATCGATTTGTATGCTTTCGCGTTTTGTGTGTGATAGGTGTAATTTCGAATTCAGATTAATTGAAAATGCATGGGTGTATTGTTGTGAAAGCAAGAGAGATGGAAAATATTTCATATACTGTGTAAAAGTGAATATATACATAAAAAGAAAACCACCCAGGCTTCTAACAAAAAAAACTAACAGCATGCACTAATATCCCCTTAGACTTAGGTACAGCCATAAATTTAGGACGAACGTCGTAAAAAGAATAAACGGAAATAAAGATCAGTACGCAAGGTGACGGAAGTGACAGAAGGGATAGATTCGATGTGTTCACAGTCTTGATATCGAGAAGATTATTCTTTGGAGTTTTAAGTTGAACACGAAGTTTCTTGATCTTGACACGCGTATGAGAGAGGCATAATATGTATGAAGACGACTCCAGATTTCAGAGGCAGTGTCTAATAATATGTATGAAGACGACTCCAGATTTCAGAGGCAGTGTCTAAATCCACCATCTTGTTGAAGATCTGCTATGGCATTGAAGCAAGCAGCCATGCTACGATTAACTGGTCCCGCTGATCGTAATGAAGAAACTGAGGATTAGGTGTAGAAGAAGTACTGTCAGCAGAAGAAAGGAAGCGTGGAGGAACAGTGGAACCATCAAGAAATCTGAGAAGTTTGAGGCCACGAATCGTCGCAAGTATTTGCTGTTTCCAGACCAAAAAGTTGTCTTCATAATCGATGGATGTAGGAATTAGCTTCTTTCCGACGTGGCACTTTGAATATTATTTATTGGAGTTAGAGGTTTGTAATTTGGCCTTTTTGTGTTGTGAAGAATATGTATATGGCTGATTCGGTGTCATTGATGATTGATTCCTAATCAGGTGCCTCCAAGGGGAACGACAAATTTCAATGCTAAGAGCCTGCTACCATGAAATATTTGGGCTATGTTCCTGCGTTGACGCTCGATGAGGTTTGTGAGCCTATGCTGACAAGGAACTGATAGTTTTATGCATGGTTTTAGTAACTAGTTTAACCAACATTTTTTTCTTAATTGTTTTTCTTTCTGTATTTTCTGTTTAGAAATTTTTATATCCAGGAATAAGAATGTTGGAATTTTCTGTGGCTTAAGAAAAGTTGGAGTAGTCTATGAGGTATGATGATAAACTAATTATATCAGAAATATGCTGATCGTGCTGAAGTTGACATGGCATTAGCTTCTAGCTAAACTTGTATGTTAAAGTTTCATTTTTGGCATTTTGCATACCTGTCTATGATGAAATCAAATTCAACGGAATTCCATTTAAGGTGTATGGTTTGGTTATTGATCTTAAACATGAAAATTCCTTCTTCCCGCCGTTGACAACCTTTGGTTTTCCTCTGTGTATTATTTTTCCTGCATATGAATGTTTGTTAAGCCTGTACTTGGCAGAGAGGACAGAAATAGAGGGAAAGGAAAGGAAAAAGATAAGAAGTAAGTGGAAAGAAAAATGGGTTTAAAAAAAATTCTTTGTTATCAATGATTTATTAATTATTAATATTAATAATATTTTTTAGTTATTTATTATTATAATAAAAAGAGACCCTCTCAATTTTTAGCAACATAATCGAGAACGTGTATATTACATTTTTGCACATTTCTTCACATAAGTTCAGCCCCTCCCTCATCTCCTTCTTTCTCCCTTTTTTTTCACACATCCACTTGTCCAAACAAACCACCACCACCACCCACATCCTCCATTTCTTCAGACATCCATCCTCCCCTCTTTACATCACCCATTACATGCCAGGGTAGAGTGACAGTTATAGGTGGAAGTAAGCCGAGTCAAGCCTAACCTCGCACAAACGTAGTGCAATGCCAAAGGGCTTGACTCATGCTCGGGCATGTAAATTTTTAGAAGCTGATTCCTTCTATTGGCCGAATCCTAGATTTTTAGCTGCTTCAGCTTGATCCTTTAGTCAATAATTTATTTCTTTGATTGAAAAAAAAAGTGAGTTAGTTACATGCTCTCACACACATGCACACAAGCTAGTCAGAATTGAACCAGACAATCCTACGACTTTCAAATCTAATGCTACCTTCCGATCCCTTGCATTCTGAAGATCTTTTCTGAGCAATTTCATGGGATCACTGTGTAAACTTGTAAAAATACTGGAATTGGTGTGCTTCAATGAGTTAGGCACCTGCAATGCTGACAGGTTAGTAACCTGAGACATAAGTCGATGATTTTATACCAAATCTGAATTCATTGTCCTCTGACCCAACTCAACTAAACACTTTCAACTTCAATCTTCCAGTCCGTGAATCTTTGTTCTTCGTCCTAACGTGCAGTCTAAGCCTTTGCTATTCATCCTTATCTGCTGAAACTTGTTTGAGTGGTTTATCTAGTTCTCTGTACTTAGCTTCAGTTCCAAGAGCTCCACTTCCATTTTTCTGTTCATCTGTTTTGCCCTTCACTTTTACTTCTCTGTTCTCCTGTTTTTCTTTTTGCATTTTAGCTTCATATATGTTGTCTAGAATCTATGTATTTTACATTGTAGGGTTTAGCTTGTAACTTTAGCTGAAGTTCTGACATGTGACTGTTGAATGAAGAATAGGATGAAATAACTTGAGTGCAAACTGAAAAGCCACTTGGCTTAGATGTTATCCCTAAGAACACTTACAAAGCCACAAAGAAGATATTCGATTCACAATAACAAGTTATTGCAAAATGTTTATAAAATTTTGGTTGTCAATTTGACTAGGTTCATGACTAAAAGTATGGCAAGAATTAACTATAAGTGTGATGCATGTATGAATAGGTAAGGGAGCAAGTAGAGAAAGTACGGATGGCACACAAAATGCGGGCAAAGACGAGCTTCAAGCAAAGGCGCCAGTTTTTGTGTATACTTTTGAAGTATATAATTAAACATCAAACAATATATGCGAGTAAGTTCTTCATGGTCATTGAAAGAAGATTTAAGTGTTAGTAATTTTTTAACTAACACGATGTGGATATTCTAGGAACCATCCTAGTGTCTTTTGATTCTAGCTATCACATGGTTTTATTCATTATTCTAAAATATATATGAATTATACTTATTGCTTAAGAATATTAATAACTTTCATGACTATATTTTAATTCGTGCGCTTTAACCAGAAATCTTCACGTGATACTGGGAAGACAATGGAAGATGCCTCTTTTTGGAGAAATAATGACAACGTATGAGAAAAATTGGTTGCTGTTTTTGTAAAGGATACTGTTTTAAAGTAAAACAGAGAAAATAAATGAAGAGAATGATTTTATTGAATGGAAAGATTAGCTATTTAATAGCCTTACAGCAATTGAAAATACAAAAACGTGCAAAAGAGTGCAACCTAACCTATGCAATAGACAGAATAACAAATATTTACATAAAACAGAATAACAAATATCTTTAACAGTTATACAATGCCTAAAGTCTGAGTACCGGTGTCTGTCTCAATCTTCTCTCTCTCTTTCTTCAGTTTGGGCCTAAAAACTAGTAGATCTATGCATATCTTTTTCTTCAGCAATTGACACTTTCTCCCTTCTTAAAGTACCTGTGGTAGATTATCTTTCTCAGGTTTTCTTAATGTTCTTATAGGTTATTGCCCTGAAATTGTACAGTTTTATAATTTTCCACTGATTATTTTAGGAAAAGAGGTATTACTCTTTAAATTACAGATTTTTTTAATGCATTTTCATGACTAGTTTTTTTGTTTTGTGATAAATAAAAAAACTTACAGATCTTCTGGAAGAGCGATGTTTCATAAGAGAGCCAGAGTAGAATAACATCCCCTTGGTGTTATCGGTGCCACTGTGTCGTGGAACTATCCTTTCCAAAATATTTTTAACCCTATGTACAGCAGTGTTTCTGGAAATGGCATTGTGATTAAGGTATAAAATGACATAATATCTGCTATCTACCCTTCTAAAATTGTTTATTCCATGAATGAATGCCCTACGTCTTTTTAAGAATAACGTTGTAGACTGGTATGCTTTGATAGTGATTACAGTACATTTATTGACAAACTTGTATTAAAACTGAAATTGTTCTAAAATTGTTTAATACCTGCTCTGCTTTTATTAGTTGCTATAAAATTTATGTTTTCAATTTGAACAGAAATCCATGTGATTCTGTTTGTAGGTTTCAGAACTTGCAAGTTGGTCTGGATGCTTTTACTTCCGAATCATCCAATCAGCCCTTGCTGCTATAGAAGCTCCTGAGGACCTTGTTGAGGTGATGACAAGGTATAGCCTTATTTTGTACCCTTCCTTCTTCCCTTTGATTTCAGTAACATGCATCTATTGATAATAGAACTTTTCTTACCAGGTTTGCTGAAACAGGAGAAGCACTGGTATCTTCTGTTGACAAAGTCATTTTTGTTGGATCACCTGGGATCGGCAAGATGGTATGATTTGGCAGTCATTTCTAAATTGTATTATATAATAGTAATAATGATTTTTTTTTCCCAATTCTACAAAATAAGTTTCTGAATGAGTTAAGCATGGTAGATGTTTAATAAAGAAATCCAAGTGACTACACAGTCATTGTTGAATCTGCTTAAGCCCATTCTGTAGCTAGAAATAAAGGAAAGTAACTTCAAAGTTGCTGTAGAGCTCTAGTTTAGAGTGATGTCTTTGAGGTAGAACGCATGCACGGGATAACATCCACCTTTTAATTCAATAGGTGCTCTGATCATTTGCTACAGATAATGAGCAATGCTGCCGATAAACTACCAGTTAGTTATCCTGGAGCTTCGTGGAAAAGATTCATTTATTGTTTGTGAAGATGTAGATGTGGATAATGTATTAATCTCTTCCAACTTGGCTGGAAAATGTTAACCTTGCAACTTCATGGAATGTTCAGTCTTGAATACCATAGTTTTAAATGGCTGATCTGCTGAATATAGGTTGCTCAAATTGCTGTCAGGGCTGTTCTTCAGTCAAGCGGATAGAACTGTGCTGGGGCTGAGCGACTTTATGTCCACCGGAGCATTTATGCATCCTTTGTCAGTAAAGTTACCAAAATTATAAAATCTGTTGCAGCTGTAAGTTTCCTTTTAAACATTTAATTGGTAAAATGTAACTGCTGCATCTTTCTTTTTAAGTCAATGAGTTTTTTTAACTACATGTGCTTGCACTTATTGTTACAGAATTGCTATTTCAGCAATCAATCAGCTTGTCTTTATATCTGTTCTAGTCATGTATGAAATTCTGGGACCTTGATAGGAACTAAGCATTTGTTACAGAAAAAGATAGGGATAAACCCCAATCTTAGAGAGCAAGAATAACTCAACCAGAAACAGATAATAGAATCCAACATATGATTCATGATATGTTTACCTTGTCCCTTTTTATGTTGAGTTTTTCCTTTACTTTTTTTTTTCATTTCCCTCCCTTTTAGTAGCCACAATAAGCTTTTCAGAGTTAAACTATATGCTTACTAAAATACTGGTTTTGTATGTCATCTCTCTTGAAAAAGATACATGTGAATTTTTATATCTTTAAAAGCTTGATATGTAATTAATTTAATTTGCTGATCAACTAACAAATTGGTAGATTTTACTCAATTTATTCTTTAAGATGTGAGCAAATTACTTGTGGTATCCTCCAATGTTATTAAAAAAAAGTTTTTCCTCAAAATAAAGATTAAGGAATCCGGATTCATGACTCGGAGATAGGGAAAGGGGTAAAAGGGTGAGGAACTTAGATAAAGCCCACATATTGCATTATAGTTGAGAATTGGGAACGGCTATACTTACACATGGACCAGTCCATAGGGTTTGACCTCGATTCATATTGATCAGGGTCAAAAAAGTCCCCAAGACCAAGACACCTACATAAGAAAAAATCCATAGAACAAAAAATACCCACAAAAGCCCCATGGACTAGGGTCAACCCATGGACCAATTTTTAAAGTAAATTTTTTTATTTAAAAATGAAAACTAAAAAGAACATACTTAAACAAATCTTTATACACAAATAATATTTAATCAATTAAAATCCAAATTAGTATGGGCATGGTTAGGTTGGACCTAGGTTAAGTTAGGTCAGGGTAGAACCATGTCAAGATAGGTTAAGTCCAGTCAAGTCAGGTCTAAATCAAACCTAGATAGGGTAAGGTTAGGGTTAGGTCGGGACCATGTCAAGCTGGTTGAGATGGACTGCTTAAGTTAAGTTTGGTCGAGTTTAGGTCAGGCCTAGCTGGGTTTGGGTCTAGGTTAGGTTGGGTCAAGTCGGGTCCAAATAGGACTAAGCTAGGTCAGACTCGCATCAAGCTAAGTCCAAGTTGGGCTGAGTTCAATTTGAGCCAAGTCAAGCTGAACTGAGATAAGGTTCACTCAAGTGGGACCCAAATTAGGTCGAGTTGGTCCTAGGTTGGACCCACATTGGCCAATGTCAGGTCAGGCCAAAGTTAAGTCGGCGTAGTTAGGTCAAGTGGAGCTGGACCAAGCTCAAGCCAAGTTAGCTCAGACCCAAATTAGAGTGAGTTGGGTTCAACCCAAGTCATGTTCAGCCCTAGTCTAGAAAGGTCTTGTCAGATTGGACCCAAGTAATACAAGGTTGGGTTGGGTCGAGTCTAATACAATTTAGGTTGGATTGGACCAAGGTCATCTTGAACTAAGCGTTGGATGACCTAGTTCAATATTGGACCAATGGGTCAAACTCGTGCAGACTCATGTTAGGTTGGGTTGAGTCTAATCCAAGTCAGGATTAGTCAAATTGAATTGAGCTTAAGTCATGGTTGGTCGGGTCGAGCCGAGGTCAAACTGAGTTGGCTAAGTTGAAGTCAGATTGAGTTATGTTGAACCAATATCAGGTTGGGTCTAAGTCAAGATATGTCTTCTCAAGTTGGACTCATTTCATGCAAGGTCGAATTAGACCGAATTGAATCTAAGTCAGGTTGGGATGAGTTGTGTCCAGACAAGTTGAGTTGGGTTAATACAAGTTGGGTTGGCCTCAACCTTATAATTAAATTGTAAATAATAAAAATTAATTTATAATTAGTATAAAATATTAGAAGTCAATTTACAATTTAAAACATTTTAAAGACTTGTATTCTAAAAAGTATTTAAGAGTTAATTAAAGTTTTATTTTAATGGTGTAGTGAGTTAAATTTTCTTTAAGCTAACCCAAACCCCTTTGAGTAGAGGCTTTGGATTTGAGACTTTTTCAACCCATCTATTTGCTCATTCAATAAAAAAGAAGTTTATTCTAGGATTTGGTTAGAGTTTATATGTAGGTGATTGCCCAAATTCACAGTTGCAACTGTACTATCAAGAACCTTTTTCACTTATTATTGGAGAATAGACGTCTCCCTCATAACTATTTAGTATTAAGAAGTTCCTTTCCTAAAGCTTTTCAGTTAATGATTTCTTGCAGGGCCCACCACTTGCTGGAAAGTACGATATGGGAGCTTTATGTATGTATGCGCATTCTGAGAAAAGCTTAAAGGCCTTATAAACAAAGGAGCTGAAATCATTGCACGAGGAAGTTTTGGACATATAGGTGAAGGTGCAGTTGATCAATATTTCCCCCCTACGGTGATTGTAAATGTGAATCACTCAGCGAGATTAATGCAGGAAGAGGTAGAAAACTTGGTGTTCTCTGCCATAATAATTTTTTCTGTGGTTGTTGTTATGTGTTACGTAAGCCATCTATGTTGCATTTTAATTATAGAAGAAATTGTTCATATCTTGACTAGAAGGCATTGGAGATTTTTAGATATGGATAATTGTGTCTCATGTCATATATGTAATGCAACTATGCATTTATATTCAAGAATATCTTTCTCTGAATTTTGTATGCTTCAAAAGCTGCCTACTTAATTCATCAGTGTATTTCAATGACTTCCAGGCATTTGGATCAATCATGCTAGTTATGAAATTTAGCTCCGATGAAGAGGCTTGCAAAGGATTCAAAATTTGGGCTGTGATGTGCTGTTTTCCCATGCAGTCAGAGCCGTGCTAGAGAGAAAGCTTCCCAGATACATTGTGGGATTGCTGCTATTAATGATTTTGGTGCAACATACATGTGTTAGATAAAATTTATTTTATTATTTTATGGTCATTTCTTAGAAGGCGTTTGACCCTAAAGGACATTAGTAAGAGTGATATGATCTATGCTTTTAATTTACTGTCTACTTTGCCTCAAAATGCCTATTTGAAAGGAACTTCTAATGTAACCAACCATATTTATGAATGTTGTATAAGTAGAGTTTAATTATTTTTTTGGTTTTTTGGCTTGTAATTATGCAGTTCTTTTAGCCAAATGGCCAGGATATGTTCCCTACTTAACCTAGGTTACATATAATTATAATTTCCACTGAATTAAAGAGTTGTATTGTGTAATTTCCACTATTTCAGTCGCTGCCATTCGGAGATGTGAAACAAAGTGAATTTGGACGATTTGGTGGTGCAGAAGGTTTGCAGGGCATGCTGCCTTGTAAAAGCTGATGTTGAAGATAGATGGTGGTCATTCATCAAAACCGTGATACCGAAGCCTCTTCATGTTATTCTGGAAAACCTTTCATAGTTATATATTATTGTACTTCGTTAAGAGTGGAAAGATATACTGAGATGGTTTTTTTCTCTGCTCTATATCCTGTAGCAGAAAATGGATTTTAGTTTCAGGAATCGCTTGTGGAAGCACTATTGAGCTCAGCCTATGGGACCTTTTGCAGGCTTGGTTAACGTGTTGAGAATCCTTACTGAAGAGCTCTATACGTGGCAGCAGAAAAAAGAAAGATGACGACTAATCGTGTCAGGACGGGTAACATTCCAAATGGTTCATATTCATATCATTATGTTCAAATAATTGAGAGCTTTTGGTTTGTCGTTTATTCCCAAGACTCCAACTGTAATTTGGGCAAGCCATTACTACCTACTGCCATGTTGCTGTGCTTATTCGCTGACAATCCTGGGCTTGTCTGATGAACGATTATATGGATTTTATTTTATATCAATATGTTATGAAATTACACCATACCACTATCATGATGGTATCTTTTTCTTTTATTAAATAAATCAATATAGCTATGGAACTCGTTGACGAGGAGGAATGATGACCAAGGCTTGGGGCACCGTCCAACGACGCCTGGGTAGGGTGCTTTGCCAATTACTACTGGTTCTAGTGGTGCTCCACTCTCGACATTGTTGGGTGAAAAACAGTGACTCACCAGACAAGGAATAGGATGGTTCTTGTGTTCAAATAATTACATTCAGAAAAGGAAGGGTGTGCAATTATACTGTGGAAGAATATGGTTGGGGCTGACGAGTTCTCTGGGTTTACAAATTTATTTTTAATCTTTAACCAATGAAATGACTCATTTGCAAAACTGTCACCGTTAAAACAGAAGGATTTTGAAAACGTGTTCTAGTTTTGGAAATTCCAAACAAATTGATATTTGTCTATCATGTTCTTGTTTTAAAAACTTAAAATTGGTTGATGAAGGTATTTACCCCTTTTACAATGAAGATATGTGAAGTCAAAAGTGAGCACTAGATTTTTGTTTTCCACTTTACACACCTTAAATTTTAGATAAAGGAAAATTATTAATCAAACAAGCTCGTCTTTTGTATCATGAAAATTTACGTTTATTTGTGATTTGGCTAAAAAATCACTGACTTGTGTTTAAATTTTGACATTCATACATAATTACTTAGTATATTATTTAGTTATTAATAGTAAATATGCATTAAAATTTCCAAGAAAAGTCGTAATAAAGTTTATTTTGTTTCAGAGCAGGAAAGTACAAAGACGAAATAATATAAAATTGGAAAATTTGCTTTCTTAGATTGCAAGTGGATATATTTAATAGTTAACTGTGGCTTTATAATTTGAAGTGTTAGTAACAGTGTGTATAACAAAAGACAAGGGTTTTGAAAATTTGGAAAAGATGTAAATAAGCAAAGTCAATAACTCTCATACACAAATCAAACAAACCATCGAACCAGTATCCAAAATGAAAAAAATAAAAAATAAAAAAATAATCGAATCATGATCAAAATCCCATTTAATTTTATTTATTTATTTTTGATAAAAAAAAAAAAGAAAAAGTAGACTTTGCTGAGAGCTGAGAATTGCACGATGGTCAGATAGATGTGCGAATATAAATAGTATAGGAATAAGGGAGCTAATGGAGGATTTAATGTGCTGCAACTGCAAGTGGTCTAGTCTTGTTATAAATTCTATTTTGCTAATAAAAAGCTTCCTTATAAAAGAAGACAAATATTTCCATTTTAATTACGATGAAGAAAGAAGAATACATTGGAGATCATTTGTTGCTGCATTAATGACAGTTCTTATGGAGCTCTTTATTACAGCTGTTGGACAATTCTTTTATTGGTTCGCTTTGATGTTCGGGGAGACAAACTTGAATACTGTATCTTTAGATTTACTTTTTAATAAATAGTATGTTACAATAGTAAATGATCTGGTCTAATACTTTTTTAGTTGCTGCTAGCTTTGTTTTATTCTGAAAGAATAATTAAAATATATATTCAGAATTCTTGGAGTAAAAACAGATTCAGATCCCTTGCCTTTTGGAGTGGCAAAGGTTTCAACTTTGATATGTTAGAGTGTAATTCTGTTTATATTGTTAGGATAGTTGCACTTCTTTAATTAAAACATATATAATTACAACGAATACAGTATAAAATAATATTTTTAAAAGAATACGCCATTTTTAAATTGGATTTTGAGAAACCCGATTTAAAAAGTTTCCTTTTAAATCAATTAGTATTTTCTCATCAATTATAAAAAATAATTTCTTTTTGCAGTGTCATTTTTTAATCGATTTTAAAATTGATATAAAAACTTCAAAAATAGCCAATTTAAAATAGATATATTCTAATAATAATTAGTTTTTGTCATATGTTTAAATTTGGGGAAACAAATGCTAAAATAATTAATGAGATGGGATCAATATCATGACAGCTTCACAAAATAGAAAACGATTATTTGATACTTAACATATAGATGAGAAGATACATCAGTAATTAATACTATTGATAATATGAATAAACTAGAGCAACAAAATCGATGTGTAATTAATGTGACTATTGCTTAGATGCTGAGGGAATTTTAATAAAATACATTATATCTGGAACTTGTACTGCAAGTTTAATAATTCAATAAGACATAAAACATGAATTTGTTAGGGTTGTGATAGTGTAAGAGGTTTTGATAAGTTGAATAAAGTAATAGATTTAAATATTAAAATTAAAAGGAAAAGATATCAACTCCGATTCATTCTTTCATCAACATTTTGTAATAGAAACAAAGCCTATGTTTGCTTACACCTGTCCTTCCAAACCCTACCTGGTAGGAGCCATGTGGTTAGGTCTCCCTTTATATCTGTTATTTTTTCTTTTTATTTCAAAAAAATTGAATAGATTTTGAAGATGGTGTTCTGGAAGGCACAATTTTTAATACAGTTCGTATGAATTGGCAACATGCAGGATAAGGTTTATGGAAAGAACAGGAGCTAAGGGCCAAAGACTACTTATTGCATCGCTGAAACATGACACATTATAAAGCAAGGTGGCGCAGAACACAGAAATTTCCACAAGATCTTCACTGCCGGAACTATCAATAATTAAACTCCTTGTCAGAAATGATAAGTTCTTTTTCCTACCATAACAAGAAAATTGAGAGATACATTGGTTGCTTAAAAAACAAAATACGAATCTGACAAATGACATTGCCATAACTCCATGTTTTACGGTATTTTTCTGTCATTTACAAAGTTGCTTTCGATGACAATCTCTGTAGCAGGTGCTGAAGGACACAGCAATCATTAGTTTAGTGACTAAGCTAAAAGACGAGCCAAGAAAAGAGCGAATATTGAGAGTTGTATCCCATTCTTCCTCCTCCGCCAGTACCCTCATATAATCACGTGCTCTTCTCTTTCTTATTTCAGTATTTGCCGCCTCTATAATGTAATGTAAGTTTATCATTAGAGTTGTTTAAGTACGATTATAGAAAAATCTTATAGGATTAAGACTGATAATAGAACAATAATATGTGAATAACCTAATAATGTAAATAACAGAGCAGCACTTTTATAGATGATTATAATGAGGTGCTGGAATCTTAAGATTAGGTATTATTGAAGAAGATTTTTAGTTCTTGTATAAGCATAGGAACATCCTTGAAGTCCCTTTTAATTCATTTTACTTATTGCCAAAAATCCCAGTGCAGCAGTTAAAAATAGTTTAAGCCCTAGAATAAATTGAATTGCGCAACATCCCTTTGTGAATCTACCCATTTGACCAAATATTTAAGAATGGTGTTTTTCCAAGCATTTCTACATATGCATCTTTTTTTTCTAGAATCAAGAAAATAAACTCTTCAAGATGAAACTGTCCAAGTTGTTCTTACTATATCGCCATATAAGATATGAAATTAATGTAAAACCTACAAATTCTGAATAAGATGACAGAATATTATAGAAGAGTAACAATATTTACAGTATCTATCTATCTATCTAATCATTGTGATATTTTTTATATGTAGGGACGTTTAAAATGATAAAAAAAATGAGAAATTGAAAAAAATGAAAAATATGGTTAGTCTGTGGCCAGAAGTGTTTTATATGTGTCGTAAATGCCACACAACTCCATTACTATTTGTAAATGTGTACTTTCACGTTGAATACTAGTCTTCTTTTGTTATTGAATGAAGAAAATATGGACAAACTGTTCATAACATGAAACCAAGGAGTCGGGATTTCCTATGAGTTGGGGGAGGAACACTATAGCTTTGTGCTCCTGTTGCAGTTTCTTTGTTCAACAATCCAAAATCTACTTATTAAGAATAAAAAGTCTTGTCGGCAAGTAACTTCAAAATCCATGTATATGTGCTCTAATTTTGCATCATTTCAACTACAAACTGATGAGCACCATCATTTTCTTTCTCAATAAAATTTTAAATTTTAAAATGTTGAATATGTGGTGATTCCTATCAGACAATCTCACATGTAATCTCTATTCTGATCATTATATATGACAAAAAGACATGCACCTGTCCATGTAGGTATGTTAGGGATACATTATAAGTGCAAAGAATTAAGGTACTTCACAACCATTTTTCTCAATAACCGATCAACATATCCAATACTACTAGTGAGAAATAGCTTCAGTATTTATATTATAAAAAATTATAGCTTTGACTTCAGGTGACAACAGTAGAGTTTTTTTATCAACAATAACTTAATGAATTAAAACAGACATTTCAGAAATATCCCAGTAAAAAAAAATTCAGAAAACACAAAATCTAGGCTTCTTCGTCTTTAACATAACACAAAAAATCTTAAGTTACAGCGTGCTGTGGTTCTTCACTCCCAGCCTCTATAGGCTCTACCACCACCCTACAAAACAAATGGTACAAAGCTACACCTAAAAAGCTAGGCCAAAACTGATAGGTTTGAAAACACAGATTCCAGCTTGACAATCTTCTACCAATCGGACTTTGCACTACAAGTAAGTGCTGGACATAACAGAACCAAACAATGCCTAGGCTCCACAATTATGCAGCAATTATGCAGCAAAATTATGCATAAAACAGCTAGAGACTGATGCCTTTGTACCTAGGACAGATTGTGGCAGCAGCAATGGCTTACAACTTGTGCCCAGATCTGTTCTTGGTCTTTCCTTGATATTAATACTAGCAAAATCTGCCACGCCATTCCTCTATGCTCTGGTGCTATACACATGGGTAGGTTTATAGTTATAGTTACAAACTTATTGTGGATTTGTAGCGAAAGATCATATCATTAAGAGAAAATATGAAGTTATAATATAGACTGTACAACTTTGTCTAGTCCTGGTTTTATGACTAGTGCCATGGATTGAAGATAGACATGACCAAAATTCTGGGAATGAATGTTTAGATAACAAAATCACAATAATATGCATCATATATATATCTATGAGATTTTGATGTTCTTTGACGTATATCTAAATCATTTTATTACGAAGTGTTGTTAGAGTTTAGGGAAGATATATCTGATTTTGTTGTACTTTGGATTCTGTGTAAATGGTGGGCTACTGTTGAGCTTACAACATGGTTATGTTGAAATTACAATCAGAATAGAGTTAGTGGGGAAACAAAGTGCCGATAAAAAAGTAAAAATAAAAAGTGGGGAAACTAAGTCATGTTATACAACTAAAAATTGTTTCACAAATGCTGCTATAAACTATTGTATTGAATGATAGGGAACAAAAGTGTGTAATGATGAGTGTTTTATGCAGGTAGTAAGTAGTAAGAAGAGACAATATGTTTATACATATTATTCAGGACAAAGTTTGAAAAGCCAAGTTAAAGTTTGGAAAGCCAAGTTAGTAGGTGGGACTAGGTTTGAACACTGCATAATTTATTTTTTATCAAAAAAAATTAATAAAATAAAACTAAATACTTGAGGATTATTTCAATCTTTATACATATTTAATGTTATTTAGGATAAGATGCACGACATTATTGTATAATGTAATATTTAAATTTTAAGATATCAATATAATCATAAATTTTTTCCTGTCCATACTTAGAATTTAAGTGATCAGAGCAGGTTAATGTTGTATAATCATGACCAGATTAGATGAAAGGTATAATTTCATTTTTTTTTTATAGATAATTTTTTAAAAGGATTGGGACACCCCAATGTTTTCATATATACCATTTTAAAAAAATAATAATAATAATTACAGACTTATCCTTCTAATGCCCCCACATTCTTACCTCTCTCCCTGCCCCCATCAAAGACATAATAGCTATTCAGGATAGCCCTTATCTTTGTCCTCTCGTTTCACACTAGAATTGAACCTGTAGCTGTATAAAATTTTTAGCCCAAATTTTTAACCTCAATGTTGGCACTGCACTCATTCAAAATCTGAGTTGAAAAAATAGCTAAAATGTATAAACCTGAATCTTGACAACCAACCGAGTTAATAATGTATTTATTAGCATCTAACCAGTAAATTCATGGAGTTTGACAATTTCATTTGCAAGAGAATATTTGTAACTCCTTATGTACATGGTTAATTTAATGCAGTTGTAACTAATAACGACTCACTTCAAATGCATATGCCTCTACACAAACCCACCCTAATGTGCCAATTAATCTTTTTTTAAACTAGGTTGCTTTAGGAGTCAATGGACAAGATAAAATCTATATCAAAATGTTGATTAGTGGCTTCGTCGAGCATAAAATAAAGGATGCAATATGCCAATGTGATAGTAATAAAAGTCTCAGAACAAATGGGTATAAGTTTGGATTCATATAAAAATTTCTGGATCATAATCAAAGTGAAAATCATACAAGTCGTACAACATTTTTACCTTAGTGGAAATATTACAAGGGGATGCTACACATAATTTATAACACTTACCCTAAGGTAGAAAACCCAATTAGTTTATAGGAATTTATACTCATCTCACTAGTAGGCTATGTGTATAAAATTGAGTCAAAATTTCTAGCAAATTGACTAAAACAAGTCCTTCTAATGATGGCTCTCAATCAACATTTATAAAGGGGAAATGTTTAATGGATAGCATTGTAGTTGTCAAGGATGAAGGAAAAAATGAGTTATATAGTGGTAAAGGTAGATTATGAAAATGTATATGACTCAGTAAGATTAAATTTCTTTTGGTACATGATGGAAAGACCGGACTTCTGTTGGAGGTGGATTAAATGGATGAGTGCATGTTTATAATTATCATCTATTTTAGTTTTGGTAAATTGAAGCTCCATTCAAGAGTTTAAACCACCAAAAGGTTTAAGACAATGAGATCTTATGACTCCGTTTTTATTTTTAATAGTAGGAGAATGATTGTCTCGAATAGTAAATGAGGCTACTAAGAAACAAATTCTTTGAAGGTAGGAGGGTATAATAATTTATATGTTGCAATTTGTTAATGATATCTTGTTTATATGTGAATCTAATTTGCAAAATATCCTCGTCATAAAAGGCATTTTAAGATGCTTCAAAATATCTTTCTTAAAAGTAAAGGTTGGTAATACAAGAGCAATGTTTGCATAGGTTCTCAGAAGTCCAGAACTCTATCATTATGAATCTACCTTTTACATATCTAGGTTTACTTGTGGGAGAAATCCTTGAAAAAATAAATCATGACAAATTGTCCCTAGCAAGATATGGAAAGGAAGATACCTATCTTTTGCTGGGAGAGTCTGCCTAATAAAATCGATTATAACTTTTCTACCTCTTTATTACCTCTCAATTATAAGACACCGTCAACTATTACTCTTGGAATTACAAGGATCCAAAATATTTTTTTTTATGGGGATGGGGTCATGAAAGGAGAAAAATAGCTTAAGTTAGATGGGCAAAAATATAATATCAAGGAAAATGAGGGGGTGAGCTAGAAGTTAAAGACATAAAGTTACTTAATATAGCCTTACTAGCCAAATGGAAGTAGAGGTCAAGTATGGAAAAGTAGGGCCTATGGAAAGACATCTTAAAATCCAATAATGGATTTTGGAGGAACATAAACAATAAAAGTAATAATAGGTATGAATCATGATGGTGGAGGGATCTGGAGGGATCTACACATGGTATGTTAGGAGGGTGAAAAAGGTGGTGATTTGAGGAAAATAGATACGTAGGTTCAAGGACACAAATAAGGTTTTGGAAACACAACTGGTATGAAAAACTCTTTAATGTTTATATTTTCAAGATTAATTTAAGTATAAGAAAGACTTCAAGATGCATAATCAATTTTAGAAGGCAAAAACAATACCTTTGACTCAACATTTTTCCTAGAAGATGATGCTTAACAAGTTGTCATTAAAAGATAACCTAAAAAGGGAAATAGTGGTAGACAATATACTATATAATCATGTTTGATATAGTATATGATATGTAACTATGAAAAATCTATACTAGAACTTGTGCTCAAAGTAGTGTAACACGTTCCATAAAGATAACTTTTTGTACTGAGATTAGGATGTATGCAAAATAATACCCATACCTATATGCCTAACAATACTTCTATCATATTACAATTTTGCAAACTAACTTGCTTTAAAGGAGTTTGTCTATGTTAGCCAAAATTCCTTACAGTGGTCCTTGGATTTAGTATACGCAATCAACACACTAGAATTCTTCCCACAGATAAAGGGAAGAGATCATGAGCACCAACATAAGTGAAGGAATTAGTCACCTTGGCAACAACGCACATGAAAAATGCATCTTACAATGAAATCAAGACAAATACATGTTGTTTATGGGAATTTCTTACAATGAAATCAAGACAAATACATGTTGTTTATGGGAATTTCTTAACAATGATGTTTGTTTTATATGCTTGGAGAACTATTTTAAATCACAACTCTTGTTAAGATTTTTCTCCCAAATTCTCACTTGCTTCTATTGCTACAATGTTATGTATCTTATGGTAGGGATGACAAAGTGAGCTAGGTCGACTCGTCATCCCACCTCATTTAGATGAGACGGTGGGTCAATCTTTTGAACCCGCTAGCTCGTCTTATTTAGGCGAGGCAGGTTAATCTTTTAATCCAGTCAGCCTGTATTGGCTTGATCTGCATAACCCGTTAACCCGCCCTTCTTTATTTTTGGCAATTTTAAAGAGGAATCTCATGTTTTTTTAAATTAAAATTGGTGGTTGTCAATATTTTATAACTTTACATTAATTTTTTTATACATAATTTGATTCATTAAAGTATTGTTAATATTTACTTTATTTTGTTAAGTATTAAACCTTCTTTGATTGTAATATTAAAGTTTGATTCAATTTTATTTCTCTTATTTACATTTTTATTGTCCAAAAATTATATCAATTATTGAAACCAAATAAATAGATCCAAAACAAAACAAAAATTACAAAAAATAAAAAGAATTAAAAAGTGGTGGATCAGTTTGCTTGCCTGCCAACCCACCCTATGGCGAAGCAGATTACCAATTTCAGTCTGCATAGTTTTGGCGGGCAGGCCAGCCTGCTCTATCCCCCGCTCTTTTCGAGTTGGGCCAAAACGGGTCGCCCTTACCCGTTTACCACCCCTAATTTTTTGTTTACATTCATACAAATCTACATGTTCTCTTGTGTGGATGGATGTTGTTGATTGTGGTTTTTGGATAAGTGTGATGATACGTTTCAGGGGTTTTTGTTTCTTCTTTTTTTATTATGTTGATACATAACCTTTTTTTTTAACAAGGTTGTAGTATCTCTAAAATACTTCATTTTCTTTTGTTGACAAAAGAAATAATTCTAAACATCATATTATAATTTGGGTGTATGGCTTGTACAAGGGTATGTCATTGTTGTTGTTATTGAGAATAATAGGATTATCACATATTGTCTCTGAACCACTTTGATGCTAATATACACTTCTTGATGTTTGGACCTACAAATTATCACTATCCAGAATTTGGGAAGGGGTGTAGATTGCAATTGAGTGAAATTTAGAAACATCAGAATAGGTGTGTTTTTAAAAATGGAAGAGTAAAACATTATATGTGTCTCTTTTACATATATATATATATATATATATATATATATATATATATATATATATATATATATATATATATATTGATTAAAAAAATCAAATATTCATGAAAAAATAATTTACGGGAGTTTGCTATTTGTAAACCAGTAGTTCTCGCATATTAAAACAATAATGGACCTTCTTTTAAAATCAATTCTCAAATGTAATAGATTACTTCAATCATAAAACAAATTACTACCTCTATTCGAACCATGACTGCAGTTTACAGTGTATGCTGATGTAGCCGGACCATTTTACCAAGAATTTGGATATATTAGGCCTGGATCGCTGCATTTAACTTCACAAGCTCATATATAAGGGTTTAATCAATGGACTTTCTACTTTAATCACGTGTGCCAGCATAAATCAATTTTGAAATAAAAAATTAAAAAAAAACGAACAGGACAATGCTAATTTCAACGGGTGCATCAATTCATGTGTTGGAAAATATATATAGTATGTTATTGTGTTCAAGTCACGACAACAAAACAAAATAAGCAAAGAAAAAGAAAACAATTATTCTTCGCCATATATAAGGGTTCAATGTGAATGTTGGTCTGCATAGATCCAAATCAAGAAAGATCCCATAATGATTTCCATTCCCACTTCCTCACTTGCTCCATTTAGCCAAAGAGAAGAAATGGTTGACCGTACAAGGAGCAAGATTCTTATAAGAGAATATAATGAAGATAAAGATGTTAAAATGGTGAGAAAACTAGAGAGGAACTCTGAGATTGGGACTAAAAAGGTGGTCTCCATTTTTACCAACATGATGGGTGATCCTTTATCTAGGATTAGGTTTTTCCCCCTTCATGTAATGCTGGTGGGTCACTATCCCTATGTTGCTTTTCAAATACTGCACATTAATTAGAACTTGTTTTCTTCAGATTTCATAAACTCTTTGTTCTACACTTTTCTAGCATGAAACACATATACTGATGTATATTACATGATTAAATACATACCTGACTACTCATCATATTTCAGGTAGCTGAGCTTCTGGAGAGCAAGGAACTTGTTGGAGTGATTAGGGGAGTAATTAAGAATGTAGGTACTCTTTCTGGATCACTCTTGAAGATGGGTTACATCCTAGGCCTCAGAGTCTCTCCTACTTACAGGTAGTGCTCACTTTCATTTATTGCACCTAAAAAGTTCTATTTTTGTTTTGTGGTTAGTGTATTAATCCTGTAATTTATCTTTTTTATCCTCTGAAACGATCTTCTGAACCATTTGCACAAGGTTAGAATTTTTTTTTCACATATATATGTGTGTGAGTAAATATTTACAAGATTACAAAATTTGGTCTTGCTTATTTTGAGCCAAGATGTTATGATAACATCATGCCTACCTAATACATATTTTCGTCTCTCAACTTATTTCATTCTTTCCATTTCAACCTTTTGCTTGTTCATTAGTGCCTTAATACACTTTTACAGAATGCTGTACAGAACCATCCTGCTAGATATCCATTCTTGTTAATGTGAGTGAGAAAACATTTTGGTGTCTGTAGGAGAAAGGGGATTGCACTTAGACTTATCGCTGCAGTTGAAGAATGGATGGTGAGAAATGGAGCTGAGTATGCATTCCTTGCCACTGAAAAGGATAATGATGCTTCTAAAAACCTATTCACAATCAAATGCAATTATGTGAACCTTAGCTCACTTGTCATATTTGTCCAACCAATTAGCTCCCTCACAAAGCATATTTCCAGGGATATAAAAATAGAGAAAGTGGACATAGATCTAGCAATTTCGTTATACAGAAGAACCTTGAGAACCAAAGATTTGTATCCACTAGATATGGACGTTATTCTGAAGGAGAAACTCAGTGTAGGCACATGGGTAAGTTATTATAAAAGGGAGGGCCTCAATTTGCGAAGTAAGGTAAATAATGAAGAAGATCTCATTAGCAACGAAACTTCAAACTCATGGGTCATTTTTAGTATATGGAACACTTGTGAAGCTTACAAGCTTCCAGTTAGAAGGTCTCAACAAGTAAGGTTTCTTCTTACAACCTTAAATCACGCAAGAGAGAGACTTTTCCCTTGTCTTAAAATGTCGATGAGTAACTCAGTTTGTAGATCCTTTGGGTTTCTCTTTCTCTATGGAATCTATGGACAGGGAGAGAACCTTGGAGAGCTCATGGAATCCATGTGGAGATTCACATCAAGAGTGGGAGAAGGAATGGGGAACTGTAAGGTGTTTATAACTGAGTTAGGGTTTGGTGATCCACTTGCCAACCATGTTCCTCAAACAGATTCCATCTCATGTATCGATGATCTATGGTATACAAAGAGACTTTCAAGCCATGCTGATGAAAACATTGATGAAATATTGGTGAGACAAGTGGGAAATGTGTTTGTTGACCCTAGAGATTTTTAGGTATATAATCTTCAAGGGTTCCATGTTGACCTAAATTGTCTTCTACATGATCTCTTTCAGATGAAAAATATGTTGATTTTAATGAAGAAACAAATTAGTTACATTTGATTAATGATGTTAATATTTTATTATTTTAATGAAGAAACAAATTGTCTTCTACACTAGTTCTTTTAAATGTTGCTAGTTCTCTATGTTTTAATTTTATTTTATTCTATATCTCAAATCTATTGAGATAATATCACCACATCAATCACCCCATATGAAGAAGGGGCATATTTGAGGTTGCAACTAATGAATATTTCTTTTTTCCCAATTTGGTGCAAGCCGTTCACATGTTAACTAGTTTATGTTAACTTCATGCACGATTATCACAAGTGTAGAAAATAATTAAATAGAAATTAAATTAGAAAAAATAATTAATTTTTATGTTCACTAAATTAGATATTATTTTAGCAACGAAAAATATTATGGATATCCAAATTAGTTTCTCTTATGGACAATAATTTCTAAATTGGTATTTAATTAACTACCAATTATTTAGATTATAAAGTTGGTAACTAATTATATATAATTTAGAAACTATTTATTGATAATAAAAACTAATTTAGATATCAATAATTTTTTTAATTTTTATAATAATATTTAATTTAGTTAATATACCAAGTAATTATTTTTTCTATAAAATTGATTTTTTAATATTTGACAAAAATTAACAAATGTTTTTATCAATAAAAAAATATAGAGTATCAATAAGAAAAGGTTATATAAAAAAATAAAAAAAAATAAAAAAAAAAACTCTACATGAATATCAACTTCTTTTTATTTGTTTTATCACCATCTATCTAAGAAGGGCTAATTTATAAATGAAAAGAAAGAGTTTTCAATTTTTCCATTTTTTTAAATACACAACCTGAAGCTAAGTTTATTGGAGATTGTACACCGATTAGAGATAAGGATATTTGATAGTATATAAGTGAGTAAAAATCTCACTTTATAAGACGGTTTTGTAATGTTGAGTAAAGTTTAAAGTTTATTTCTTAATATGATATCAGAGTCATTTAGAGTCTGTCACAGCTAGAGTTTTTTTGGGCTTAAAAAATATATAATCTCAAACATGAATTGGTAAGAACTAATTTTATATAAAATAATTATTGAATTAACGTTTATACAATATGATAATTAAATTAACTTCTATATATGATAATTGAATTAATTTTTTAATAAGAATCTAAATAAATTTTTAATATTTTTAGCAATTTATTTATATTATATTTTAAATTAATCTCTAAATTAAATTAGTAACTAATTTTATTAATATTCTAGCCAAGATAGATGACCTTAACTAGAATATCAAAGGTAACCAAAAATAGTGGTTTGTAGTTTAGTTTGTGTGTTTGCCTCCTTCTCTCTTATAGAAATCATATTGTCCATTTTTGTACCAATCCTCTTTTCTTACTTAATTTATTCATAAATTCTCATAATCCCACACCACTAACTCTACAATCTACCCTTTATGAAGATTCCAAAAATATCCTCATTAAACTCTCATATCAAAACATTACGATATATTAACTGGGTCGGATTATCATTCATAAATAGTAAACAATCCGTCAAACACTAAAAACTTTATATATATATATATATATGAAACAAATTATAAGTTCTAAATAAAATATAATTATTTAAAAAATATATTAAAGTAAATTATTTAATCAAATGTAAAAGTAACATTTATAATTATGTTATTTACATTAAATAATAAATCTATACATGTTAGAATAATTTAACTATATTTATATGAAAGGTTCTTTATTATTTTAATTGTACTAATTAATATTTTGGAAAAATAAAAAATAAAAAAAATAATTTTTTTGAATTATTAGCGTTAAACTAACTATAATTAATAATAATAATAATAATTCAAAATTTCAAGAATTTAAAATTAAAAAAAATATTTTACAAGGATTAAAATCAAACAAAACATATTTGTAGGATTAAAAATGTATTTAAACCAAATATATAATAAATTTATTTTGGAGCATATACATGTTTTTATTACTTTTAATTAAAATCATGTGTAACTTTTTTTTATAATTTATAATTGTATTTTTCTTAGGAAAAAAACTACAATTCGGAATGTGTGAGTATTTTTATTAGTTTTCTTCAAATTTTGAACTATAAGAAATTATTTTCCTAGAATGAAATGTACTACTGTATGCAAAAAAATATGGGTATAAATGGTGTAATATTTTCCGTCCAAATATTCAGTAAGTAATTATTTCTATAAAAAATAAATAAATATAGTATTAAAATAACATATTTTTCAATATCAATTAAAATAAATTATAATTAAATAAATTTTGAAATAAAATATTATATAAAATCAACGTAAATTAGGAAGAATATGTTCTTTATCTCATATCTGATGAAAAAAAATCAAATATTATCTAAACATACTTCTCATCAATATGAATTTTCACAATTAACCTTTATATAAATTCAGAAAAAAAATATCATTGCCTTAAAATTTGTTTATGTCTTTTCAACAAAGAAAAATATTGGATAAAATCCTAAACACATGTGAGCATAGTACCTTCTAATAATTACTGATAAGAAACTTGCTTTACTCCTGTCATATTTAAAAAAATAAGTGCATTCCAAATAATGTCATGAAGGAAATTATGTAGATGACGTGAAAGAATCACGTACTCTTTTCTTCTTCTTTTTTCAGAAAACTTGAGAAAAGAATCACAATGGACTCTGGTAAAATTTTCAAATTTAAATAATTAAATGGATTCTTGTGGATACTTGCAATGATTTGAGGTGGATACCTATCTGATCTATACTCTTTATAGCTTATAAACCAAATTTAGAGAGACATTTTGTAAATTGGAATTCAAAATATAGTGAACAATTGATGAAAATTAATGATAGAAAATGGTTTTTCATTGTTAATAATGAAATAATTAAATCTTCAGTAATGAGATATGTTGGCTGCATTGTTGGACATTGGAAGAAAAGAAAGAGACGAAAATGAAATTGAATGATAAAAGAGTATAATTATGATAAATAATAAAGGAAAAACGGAGATAGACAAAAGAAAAATGAGATGAGAGCTTGATGAATGAAAAAGAGTGGATGAATGAGAGTGAGAGGTTTTTAAAAAGTTATATTTAAATTCTTCTTGTCACTATTTTTTTTAACTTTTTTTAGTTGTAACATTTTGTTGCAATTTACTATTTCTATTCACAGCTCATAAATTGCCCTCTTAGAATAAAAATTTGTAAGCAAATTTATACCAAAATTTAATTATGCGTCATATCAATTAAAATTAATATAATCTTATAACTAATTAACATATAAACAAGTTGCCCCTATAGCTCAGTGGTAGAGCGTCAGTCTTGTAAACTGAAGGTCTGTAGTTCGATCCTGCATGGGGGCAATTCTATCTTTATTTTTTTATTTTTTTCATATGTAATTTTTCTTCTCTAAACTGTCATTATTTTTTGTACTAAATTTTTTTTTGTCATTTATTTTTTTCTCTATACTGTGTGTTGGCATGATTTTGTTTTAAGTCGTCTCAACAATATATAAATTCATACCAAAGTGAATCTTTAAATTACACATTAAGTTTCATTTAAATATACTCGGGTGATAACTCTTGTTACAAAAAAAATTCTTTTAGTATTTATTTGAACTACCAACTGCTTTTTATATGCATCTAGTTTTTCGAATAGCATTTATTAAACATCATCCTGTGAGTTCTAAGTAGACCCCATTTTTAAACCTTCATCCCACACAATTGGGTGAAAATAACCAAATTGTCTCATCTGATACTCTCTCTTCTTTCTGGAACATATGAAAAGTATTATTGTTTTAGAAAATTCATTCTCTAAAATCATTTTAGAAAGTATTATATACGTTAAAAAGTTTATTTCAGAAAGTCTTACAAAGTTCATTTCAGAAATCCATTTCAGAAAGTCTTTAACGAGATATTCCATGGATTCCAAAAGAATTATTTCATGAATTCCAAAAAAATTATGCTGGACAAATTTTCTGAACAGATAATCCAAAAATCACTTAAAGAAGGGTAAAATAGTATTTTTGAAAAATGTGGGGTACAGGTTCAAATTAGGGAGTGCAGAATTGCCCTAACGATGATTTGATGTATAAACAGGGGCATCCAAAATTCGACATGATTGTGTATCAATCGTGAATATCAGTTCTTTACAATCTCTGTGATAAAGAGCTTTCAATAAATCCGCCAAAACTGTTGGGTTAATTATGCTTTATTCCAACAAGTGAGAAGAAAACAACATCTATAATCTCTCAAATTTGCCAATGGCAAAATATGATTTTCACCAAAGTGGATTAACCAAGACCACCCTGTAGTTGCTGTCCTTTATAGATCTTAAACAAACTCTGGCCATCAATTCAAACTAATTACAAACCCAACGCCTCTTTCGAACTGGCCTATGTTGCTTCATTTCACTTGTATCAACAATGGAAGAATCACTGTTGAGCTTCAAACTCTCTTCTGCTTCCTTTTTCATTGTGATGGGTTGCTTAAAGCGCTCCCTACGTTTCTCCATCTTGGCTAAAGAATCGAGAATCCTTTGACTGTCATATCCACCAATACATTGATCAGAACTACCTTCGTTTGGCGACATTCTCTTCTTCACACTGTCAGTCACGACTAGGCCTTTAGAAGCATCTCTTCTGGCTACAGAAGCCTCCTCAATGGATGATTTCCATTTTTGTGTTACAATCTGACCTTCCTCGATATCCGAGTTTTCTTTCTGCCCTTGATCTTGAAGGTTCTTGATCCATTTCTTACATCCGAGGTTGCCCTCGTATTTTGAGGCGTCAAATTTGCTGGCCCTTTTATTAGATTCATCAAAACCCACTGAATCTCTCCTCCGCTTCTTAGCAATCCCCTGGTTGACATTTTCAAGTCTACCATTGGACAAGACTCTGGAACTTCTCACTTGAGACTGTCAAAAAATTGCAACCAAACCAAAAAACCAGGAAGATATCAATACATCTAACAAACAACAAAATCTTGCGCGGACATATGAAGAATACTGCATCAAATATATAAGAGTGAAGTGTGACAAATGTGAGCCACGGGTGCAAAATATAAACGTAGAAACTAACAGAATGATTATTAGCAGAATAAACAAAGCATTATAATGAAAACATAAAAGACTTAGACACCGTTCGGGCTTTATTGTGAAGTCAAAATGAAAAAATTTACAATGCAATAGTCATTGAAGTTAAGTATCTGCCAACTCATACTAAACCTGAACACGTGGCTTATCACAAATTGAATATAGTGGAGTGGCCCATGGTTTTTCATCACAAATAAACAATAAATACACCTTCATGCTGCCAATCATCTTCTTTGGAAATTATTTTAAAATAACTAAAACTTCAGTTTAAGAAAAGCCCACACTACAAAAGTCAGAAATTTTACAGTATACATATCTTAAAACATATGATAAGCAGACAGGCGCATTTAGCAGAGAAAGGTAAAATACCTGAAAAGGCACATTCTGATTGTCCAAAATACAACATTTCTACATAAAAACCAATGCAGGCTTTTTAAAGTGATAAAATAATACAACTAGTTAGCAGATACATGCATTAATAGAATTGAGTAAACAATGCAAACTTGACAGAAGTTGGGAAGAAAAAGAGACAGTCTTGCCCAATTCTGCCCCCAGATTGCGTATATAGACTAAACAACATACTATGCCCGTTGATATCAAGGGATAAATTGTAGTCTACAAATAACAAATACAAATTTCTGACAAAGAGATATTCAAATCAATACAAATGTGCCAGAAATGTGTGCTATCTAATGTGGAAGCTTCAATCAATTAAAATCTAAGCATAAAGAAAACATATACCATAAGCACAACAGTTATCTCAAGCCATGAAATCTATGGATGTGGCTGTGATAACGTATGATCATTGGCCACGTTTGATGGCACCCCGTTGACCACCACAACCCCTTAACATATTATGTCACATTCCAAGCATAATCGTGTACTAGTTTCAAGATGTACATGGTTTAGAAGCAAAATAGAAAGTGACAGAAATTTTATATTATGTACAATATCCAAAGCCTTATCCTACTAGAGGCAAAGTTGGCAAACACTGATGCCATAACAATATTACTGCCGCAAAAACAATATTACTTGACAACACGAAATTAATGTTAAGATTTCAGGGAACTACACAGATTTGTTTTACATACTTGACCCGAGATCCTCAGGAATTTAGTATTTTTACTTGATATTGATGCTGAAACTCAAGAACAACATTACAATCTGGCATTGGTCCAAACGTAAAAACCAGTTATAAAAAATAAAAGTTGAGAATGAAAAGATAAGACATAGTTAATGTTTGGGAGTGAGGCAGTACGTTTAGCATTATATGAGCAAAAGCTACCAAAAAGAAATTAAAGTGCAACATGTTTGATAACTCATTCATATAGACAAAAGTACAGATTCTTGACCATATTTTCCCCACCTTTACCTTTCCTTCTCTGTCAATCAAGTCAACTGATTTCCTGCATCTCAGCACTGCTTGCCCACCCTTACTTCTGTACATAATCTTAGAGCTAGCTTTAAAATATTTCTCAGCCTCTTGTTTAGGATTATTTAGCCAATGCCGCTTCAATGGCATATACTCACTCTGCACCTTTGCACACAGAGTTGTTTCATGATGCCTATAAATAATTTCATCCTCAGTCCAATTCAGGAACTTAGAAGGGGACCTGTAAAACTGATACTCTTCTACAGGATAAATTTCATCTTCGGCAGTGTCAGTATAATCACATGACCAGTAACTGCCTTTGCTGTCCCTAGCATGCTTATCTCTCCCATAACTCCCAAAGTTTTCATTTACTCTTGCACCATATGCATAATTTTTCATTGAATCTGTATAAGATTGTTTGTGATACTTACGATTTGAAGTATGGCAATGTGTATATTTTGGACAATTATCTTCCATTATCCCAGAACATGAGTTATTCAAAGTTAAAGAGGGGCTGTCACAGTGTCTTCCCCTACGGACAGATCTTCTCAAATCTCTATCTATATGTGGAAAATGCTCTCCACAATTAGTGTATGAAGATTCCATTTCTCTCTCAGCAGCAGAAGTGGCCATCCTATAGCTCTTGTTTACAAACTCAAACTCACATTCATCAAAATCATCAATGCATTTACTGTCAATAAAATGGGATCTTTCATCCATTTTTTTCCTTTGATTATGCCTTTTCTTATCAAGAAAAGATAAATGTTTTGGAAGAAACTGCTTGGGCTCCCTATAAAAGCAAGGACTCAGGTCATCAGCAGAGGATCCACAACCAAGATGATACCAATCTCTATCTCTGTCCTCATTATCTGAAACGCAATGACCTGGTTCAAAAATATAATAATCCCCCACATCCCCATTTTTCCTGTCATATCGGTTTGTATTTTCCCTAAAGCTTTCTTGATCTTCATGGTGATATTTAGTGCACCGTGTAACCAACTCATCAACAACCTTTTCATTGCCATAATAGTAGGATTGTTTTGTTTCCCTATTATATGAAACATCTCTTTTTCTTTTACTTTCAAAAGCTTGCAGATGGTCTTTTTGTCTGCCATAATCAACAAATTGACGAGCCAACAGAGACATATCCCTCTTATTGGACTTGAGGACGGAAGAAACATCATTATCATTTTCAGTGTGCTTGTTCATATTATAACCAGACTCAAATCCATTACTTCGGTGCCTCCATTCCTTTCTGAATAGACCACTAGTTCTTGAATTATAAGCTATGTTTACTGTTTTCTTATTGACACTGTTGTATTTTGAGTTCTTCCAATAAAGTGGGGAAGATTCCTTCACGTCAGTAACACAATTCAATGTTTTCCTTTTTATGGGGCTAATAAGACTTGTATCATTATGAACATGAACACTGTTTTCTGTTGGCTCAGAATCACTATCGCTATAGGAAGTCAGGCAACGCTCTTGATCTCCAAGTGACAGTTCTGACTCAATCCAATGTGGATAAGAACTACATGGTTCAATGCCACCACCTTCATCTGCCTTTATTTTCCCCTCTGTCACTTCTGCAGTATCTTCAGAAAGTTGGTCTGCTTGATCCGGATGCTCATCTCCATTTACACCAAGTATCGGGCCACTTCTGTGAAATGCAGAGTCCAGATATAAGTTGTAAAGTGACTTCAAAAAGACATTAAGAATTTTAAAAATAAACTTAAGTGCCAAAAGGCACTTAAGATTTAAAGTATGACAATGTAGGCAGATTTCGGACAATAAAGAATCAATTGAAACAAATGAATGGACAACTACACACAACTAGTATATTTTATTTTACAATAAAAAATAGCTGCAGTTAGAGTACTATTGCTATGTAGTATGGTTTTCATCCGATAAGATTTCACAGTCAGTCATCAGAAAAGGTTAAGGATAGAATTTTTCTATATTTGACAAATAAAAACCATTCACATATCTATATTACTTTATATTTGTCTTGAGCTTGAATTTGACAAATTTATCCATACTTCCAATATGGTGTTACGGGAAGGCAAACAAGCTTCAATGATGTTCAAACAGATTTATATTAAAGAATAAACAACAAAGTAATTTTATAGAAAGGAATCAGATAGACAGTGTATCAATCTGACCTTTTCAGAACAGAAGAGTCCTCCTCAGCTTTTTTCACATCTTCCAATTGATCTCCAGACACCACTTCATCACGTTCACTGCAAGAATAGAGAATATTTCCCTTATTGCCTGCCATAGATTCCCCTTCTAATGATGCATCCATTACGGTGCTATTGCCAGAACCAGAATAATCATCAGAGGATTCAAGCAGCTTTATCTGCTCAAAACCAACAGTAATTACTACAAAGACACAGGCAGCTACAGCACAAACATTGTTGTAAACAGACTGAGTGTATACCTCTATAACATTAAAATCCCTATTGCGTGGTCGTCTTACATCTATGGATGGTTGTCGTTCAACAATGCTGTCCTCAACCTGAATTGCTCTACCTTTTGGCTGAATTATCAAATATCATTAATCAAGCAGTAACTCAGTATCAATATCCAAGTTCATATTTGCAAGCAACAGTTAATGAGTTAACTTGAAGAAACTCACAAATTAACCAAAAGCTGTAAAATTATAAGGAAAAGATGGGGGAGGGGGATATCTCTGAATGCTACTCTTAATGTGAGTGTGAGATGTCTTACAAACTATTAACAATGCTAATAACTAAGGTCAAGCACTAACCTAGTGCAACTAATACAAATCTATCCCAATAATACTGTAAATAAACATGACAGAAACACTTTAATATTGCTAGTCTTCTACCAAGAGCCAACAGCTGAATATCAGCGTACCAATTTACAATCTGATGAAGGAAAAAGTACGCTCCCAAAAACAGCTTGATCAGTTTTCTCTCTCACGGCTTCCTGAAATACTTATACCCGGTCAGCAAGATCAGTCAAGAGAATTCTCAAACAAATAACACAACTTCTTAATTGTTCTTTTGCAAATATTATGTTAAACACCTGATTCCATTTCGCAGAGCCATCAACTGAAATACCAGTTCGCAAGGATGTTCTCCAAAGTTGCTCCTGTACAGAGTGTAAAACTCTCTGGTTAAGTTTCTCGTGAGTCTAATAAAACCATATGCTAATTAATTCACCATTATAACATTAAACATACAACATAGCGGGTAATACCAAAAACGGTAGGAGAAGATCCAATAAAGCTAACAAGGGAAATGGATAAATAAACTATGAGCATCTAAACAGAGAAACCAAGAGACAAGCGTCATGTAATAGCTAAAAATGAGATCTCTTGGACATAATAATATACCCACCAATGAAGCACAGTATAGTTTCCAAGTGCTCTCGTTAAAACCAAAGTTAAAGTAATCTGTTATGTCAACTCCAGGAACATTCCATGGCTTCTCCATAAATGTATCAATGTTTACATCAAATATGCCCCTGCAGTAGATGGGGGAAATCACAGTAAATGATATTAAGAAATAGAAATGCTAGCTAGAATAAAATAACATGTACAGAATATCATCATGACCGCTTACTCACACCCCAATTAGTTTATCAAATTAACAAAATTCACTGAGCTCTGTGTGAACTGCGTATCAAAATACACACACTGACCAGTACCAAGGAAGAACCGATCCATATCCACATTGTAGAGCCACAGGATTTGCTGCAAGGCACACTCGAGAGGAGCTCAACGCAAGGTTCTGGATGCAGGCATCACCATTCCTCCTCCCTTTATTCAAGGATGAAATGTAAGAAGCCATCCCCATTGCCGCATTGGCCGTCATAATATTCACAAACGCTACTCCTCGACTCCTATCACTCTACAGAAATAAACACAACTTCAACAATTTTAAACACTACAGGAAAATAACGCCATTCATGAATTCAATCTATCTTATATTCATTACTGTGTCCACAAGTAATAGAAACATCAATCCAAATTCAAATTGTCCAATAAACAAAACACCGTAAAAAGAAGATAAGTAGTAGAATCAGCTTACTGACCTTATTACCAAACAATCTGGAACCATTATCATCACCATCATCGCCATATCCGCCGTCGTCGTTACAACCAACAACTCCGACAGGAGAATCCTCGTCATTCAGCACGATTTTCAAACCGTCGTCGTCGTCGCTGTCACTGGCAGCAGCACAGTCATCATTCACTGTGCCGTTACTCGTGTCCTCAACCAGGTTGACAATGTTACTGTTCACATCTAGTTTCTCTTCTTCTTGCTCTTCGTCTTGCTCTTTGTCGATGGCATTGGGAAGTTCAATGTCGACGGCGTAGAGTTCGCCGAAATCGTCATCATCGTGGAACTCTTCCATCTCCAGTGAGTAGCTTCCCAGCCACCTAAAACCCCAACAGACCTATAAATATCCTCACTTTCTTTTTAAAATATAACTCATAACGAAAACGTATCTTTTGACAAAACCCTTCACAATCTTAAACCCTAGCATTCTAAATTCACTACAGTAAGAAGTTACATTTACATGTATACAATTTTTTTTATGTCATCATACAACTCTCCAAAAATATTAATATTTTAATAGTTTGTGGAATTAATATTCTAATAGTTTGTGGACTTAAGAGATATGTTGAATTTTTTTCTAATTTTTTAAAAAATTTATTTTGGGTTTTTTTTTCTTTTTTTAGCTTTTATTTGTATTTGTAAATTTTCTTTGTGCAGTGTAAGGTTTATTTTTTCTCCTTTGTTTTTTTGTATTTAATTCCGGTTATAGTTTTTATTTATTATTATTATTAATTATAAATATTAATAATAATGATAATTACAATAATATTATTATTAGTAGTAGTAATATTAATATTAGTAGTAATTACAATAAAAATAATAATAATAATGTTAATAATAATTATAATAATATTTTTTTAACTTAATTAGTATTATCTATTATTCGCGTTATGTTGCGCAAAATTGTATAAATTCTTCTACTCATCTTTTGTACCCATCACTTATGCAAAAAGAATTAATCCAATTTTAATTCATTATATTTTGTAATAGTAATTCAGGTGTTTACTAATAAATATGAAATATTACGTTTGCGAGGGTTGAACATCCCTAGATTCAATACCAACACGTATCAATTGTCAAGGGTCCAACTCCCTCGACATCAATACCAACACATTAATAAACATTAAAAAAATATTTAAAAAAATATTTAAAAAAAATTAAAACGCCACTAAGAAGAAGAAAACAAAGCACCAGAGAAAGAAAGTATGAAAGCATAACTTTGCTCTAAGTTAGGGTAAAAATAAGAGTCTAAGAGGGCGGCTATTTGGTATAATCGCTTTCTTACACAAAATGTTTTGTTGTAAGAAGACGGTTATACCAAATAATCGTCCTTTTAGAAGAATTTAGTTTAAAAAAATGTTACTGTATTTTGAATAAAAGCGTCTCACCATAAAAATATCTTAAATAAATAATTTCTTTTTGTACTAGTGAAAGTCTTGACAAAGGCATAATTGCATGATATATGGTGTCACATTGCATGAAAAATGTACTCTTGTTTATTCTAGTTGGGATTCCTAAAATTTATTAGCCTTCTTTTCTTCATAGGCAAAAATTTTGGTAGAGACAACTTGGATCATGTAATTTTTCAATATTTTTTCTTATGTTTTTGTTACACAAAGTTGTAATGTATGCTGGTAAACAGTAGCTGCCTAACTTTCCACTTGTTAGTGTCAGGTAGTTAACCATATTTTTGCCAACATAGATTTCAAAGTTTCTAAGGTTGTGTGTGCCAACTGAGTAAGTACTAAATCATGCAAGTTGGCTAAGTAAAGTTTCCTTTCATATGGCTTATAAAGATTCAATTAAAAAAAATTGTCGTTAATTGAGAGTTGTGAATTGCTTAAATATATCTATAAATTGTTCAATGTAAAGTGTTATGTTAGAAATTTGCCTCATGGTTAACTAAATGTAAAAAATATGGCTGACCACATGTTTTGCCCTTATAAAATCTCTGGAATGTTGCGAATAATCGATGCATTAAACCTTATATTTAACGCAATTGATTTATTAATTTTTAAAGTAGACATATTTTCTAAGTATAATTTCTTTTAGAGGATATGTGAAATTAACATAAATTTTTGGAGGAATAAAAAAAAACATCACTCCACCAATTGTGAATAGAGTTAACCCTATTTTATTACTTAATTAATCACTCATATTCGTGCTTGAGACATATAAATTCCATTTGATGTAGGTTAGCCTACTATGTAACAAATTATTTTGTTGAATTAACTATTTCTGCAAGTATCATTAATCACCCTAATAAATAACCGTAATTGTAAGGGGAATTTACAAAATAATTGTCTCATGTTTTTCCTGAAAGAATAATTTATTGGATTGATTCTATGACAATTATAGTTACTGTGTCATTTAGGAAAATATTGTTTGATACTTAAGACACATAACTCCCACTTAAGTGGATTAACATGTTATTTAATCAATTACATTCTTAAATTAACAACTTCAATAAAACATCATTAACCACCTAAACCAACACTAGTAATTTAAAGTGGAAACATTTATAAATATTCTCTCACACATTCTTTGACCCAATTCACTTATATAATTATGTTTTAGCAAACTTGAGATGAAAAATTAGTTGCTTAAATGTGACATTAGAGGCATAGACACCCAAAGTATAATTTAATCAACAGTAAATACAGTTAACCAAATTTTAAAATACATGGCTAACTTCCTGTTTTGCCTATAAAAAGTAATATATTAAATTAATTTTATAAGAATTATGGTTGTTGGGCCATTTATGTTAGTGTTATTTAGTACTTAAGGCCCATAATTCTCAATGAATATGGATTAATATACTATTTAACCAATTAGGTTGCTTAAATAACCATTTCTATAAGCATCATTAGCCCTTTATTCTAAGAAAAAACGTGTACATTCTCTAACTCTTACTAAATGTAGATAGATCAGTATACTAATTAACCAATTATATTACTTCCTTTAACCCATTTTTTTCTTTGACCCAATTTTTCACAGGTGTTTATCTTTATATATTTTTATTATTAAGATAACAATCTAGCAAATGGACGTAAAAAGGCTAACATTTCTCAAATGTTATTAAATATTTAACATTTTATTGTTTATTTTATTGTTTGTGTAGCTAAAATATTTTTTTCAATTGTCCTTGCAATATAATAATGACCCTGTCTAATAAAATGCTAGTTTTCATGTTATGTTTATTATTGTTCCATTAGCAACACAATATTTTTTTTAGTTTATTAAAATGGTGCTAATTTGAAATGTAATTAATTTCTTTTTGATAATGATAGGTATGATTGTTGGAATCCCACATTGACTAGAAATTAGAGTCTTTCATAGTATATAAGTGGGTGCAAACCTCATTTCATTAAGTTGGTTTTATGGAGTTCAGTTAAGTTTAAAGCCCACTTCTTATCAATGATTCTTAATTTGAGGATAAAAAAATATAAAAATTCTTATTTTTTTTTTCAAATTATTCAAGTAACATGATAAACTTTTGAATAACACTTTGCAATTATATGCAATTTTTGTTTAAAAAAATATTCTTATTAAGAGCTTTTAACACCTCACTTGATTTAAATCTTTATATATGACATTGAAACAAAAAAATTCGAATGACTAATTTAATAATTTAAAATTAATTAGATTAAAAAGTTAAAATTATACTCGTTTTTATCTTTTACATGATTTTTTCAATTATGGAAGTTTCATAGTTTTGAGACAGTCAATATTAGTTTTATTATGTACGCATCATTTTATAAAATACAATTTAAAAGTTCTGATCTCATGTGATACATAATTGAAGAAATTTTATATTGTTAATTGAATTTTATGAAGTGGTTAGATGATAGATTTGTTGTTAGTAATTTGATAGATAATTAACCTATTCTTACTTGTTAGTGTGATGTGGTCAATGATATTTTTTGCAATTAATTATGGTTCTCCACCTATATTGATAGTTGGGCAAGAGTTATGGCTATCTGGACCACTGTTCAAATTAGTGTTGAATTGTGATATCTTAATAAACATTAAAATAATGAGTGATACATTAACACCAATGTGACACTTAAGTAAATTATTATTTTATTATAATATAATATTTTATTCTAAAATATTGTTGTAAAATAATTTTACTATTAATAATGTAAAAAAAAACTTATTCTAAAAGTTAAATTAAGGAGAGTATTCCCTAATGAATTAAAGTGGTTATTCATTTGCTTTCAGGTGATTATTGTTTGGTGAATGGTTAATATAAAACTATTTTAATATTAAGTAATATTTAATACTTTTAAAATATTATTTTAGGTATTATTTTTCAATCAATATTAGTGAAGACTATTCTTAATCTCGTTTCTCAAAGTTATTTTTTAGTTGAATTTTCAACCCAAATTCTGTAGATTAAAATTTTTCTAAATTGAAATTAGTAAAAAAAAAACTCAATCAGTAAAAAAACTCAATCATAGAAAAGTTTTAGTAAAGAGAAAAAATAACCTTAAATATCTATTAGAGATTTTACATCAATTAAAGTATATAAAAATAGATTGTAAATAGATGTAAATCTTATTTTATAAAATTAAAATTTATTTTTTCTATAAAATTTAACTTTTACTATAATATAAATTGATGACATTTTAATGGAGATTAAATTAACAATATCTTGACTAAAGTCAAGTGATAAGAGATTTAAGACAAAATTTCAATTTTTTTTCTTTATAAGTGAAATTTGAAATTTTATTATTTTAAGAAATCAAATTATTTTAACAAAATTTCAACAAAAAAAATATTAAATAGTATATGTTGTTATAAAAGAAATTATAAAAATAAATTACCTTGAAAGGAAGGGTTTTTTTAATGGAATGATGTGTTGGAATGTTCTTGCAAACAAGCCAATAGTGTAACAAAATAATGGCTTTTTGTACGTAGAGGAGCTTTTGTACTAAAAAGGCTCTATTTTTTTGATAGAAAAGTTCTTGAAACTCTTTTACATTTTATCACAATTGACCGACATAAATCACCAGAGGAAAATCAGGATTTGTTTAATTGGATTTCAGTTTTTTTAAATATATTTTTTATAGAGAGAAAATGTCTTTATTTAAAAAATCTGACAAGTATGCATTTCAACTTGTTCACACCATAATTCCACTTCATCATACTTAAATAAAACTTTCTTTTTGTTCTACAAATGAATATCTTAAACTTGTTTTTATTTTTATCATTGAAACTCCAATCTGAAACTTGCTTTTAAATTACCAAACTTTATCAATCAGAATCTTAAAGGAAAAAAAAAAGTTTTTGAAGGCAAATGTCAAATAGAGTTTTTATTTTTCCTTTGAATAGCTTTACTGAACTTGACTTATTAGAGCCAACATGGGTTTCAGACACCACACCAATTAAAATGGGATCAGATACAAAGTAGGAAACTGACCTTTAATTCACCCAATAATGTATATTTTGCATTGGAGCTAGTTATTAGCTAGGAAGTTGATGGATTTATATGATGAAAAGATGAGTGGTGAGTAATTTCCCATTTGATTTGTGTGTTAATAATTCAGTTTATTCAATATAGTAGCAGCTAGTATGTCAATTATGTTTCTAATTATTATTAGATTGGGGCAACCTAATAAGGTGTGAAATTTTAAAGTGGCTGCAGCTATTAAATTCAATCACATGGTTGGTCACACATGCACAAACAGGGTCACCAGGCTCTCCTCGATCCAAAACCTTAGGTTACTATAATTTGCACACTAATAAATTCATATTCATGGTCATTCTTTTACCTATCTGAACAAGAAAGTAGTAGTTGAATCCAAAGGGTGTTTGAACCAAAAACATGTGCCTCTCAGAAGCATGGAAAGAAAGATGTAAGTTCATCTATCATTTCACAACTATCGGTAAAACGCTGCTTTGTCTTTTGGCAACCTAACAGTGACTTACAACTGTTGCATGAATGTTGAATAAATTAAGGTTTGATTTTAGAGGTATCTTCCAGTCATTGCTATAGGTTAATTATAGACCCTCTTTCTTCCACTACACCTGCAAAGTGGTTTTCTATCTTCTTTTCACGTGTGTGCCTTCTAAGTAGTCACCATTATTTATGGCATAAGTATACACATGCATACATAAAAAAGTCACACAATGTTAGCAAAAAGTGTTTCATGATATATGCTGATAAATGAGATATGCATGATGATGTATGCAACCGTGTCTACACATGCATGGATATCATTCATGGGTGATCATTGATTCGAGGGTAAAATTCTCTTTTTTCAAAGTTGGAACAGGTCTATAATATTATGCAGGTGAAACAAAAAATAAAAATTTAGAATTAAAAGAACAAGAAGCAGTTTTACAAGTTCATGTTTTTCCTCTGACATAGTGGACTGCCATTGCTCCCCGGTAAATTTCTTCCTACAGCTTAGAACTCGTGGTGCTTTGTCGCCATCTCTAGATGCTATATCCATGCCAATGTAAAAGCAGAAGGGTAAGAAAAGGTAAAATGGAGTATTGGAATTTGTTACACTTCAACTGAGGCTGTGTATCAGGAAACAGAGAAAGAGAGTTATTTTTTGACCAACAAAATTTATTCTTTCCTTTCAACCTTTTGTTACCTCATAAATAAGATCCTTCGTTTTATAGTTTAATTTCTGTATTCATTTTCTGCATGTAGGAAATATAAACCTTGATTATATAAGTTCTATTAAATTATAATGTATTTTTAGTACAAAATACTAATTTTGTACACCAATAGCAAATAAAAATCATAATTGATATAGCTTTGAAAACGGTTATTATAGAAGTAAGTAAATAAACTTACCACCATACATAGAGGCTTGTTATGGGATGACTTGCATAATGAGTTTATAGATTATTTTCTCTTAATAAATTCACTGTAACAGTCAAATTTGATGCATAAAGTAACTGTTTGTACATTATTAACCCATGAATAAAACTGGAGACCTGAACCTCTAGAGGACTTAAAAAATCTGCAAGCCAATTGAGCATTGTTACACTAGGGGTCACCACATACCAACCCTACAGATCGCAAGCCCCTCTCTAGCATCTTCAAAATTCTTTCCAAAAACTTTTGATTGGTGTGCTTGTTTGTGAAGCAGAAAAACAAAGAAAGCTAGCCATAGCACTCTGCCATGACCATCACAAACTCTTGTCCTCTGATACTCTTCCTGTGCTTCACTATGCTCCCTTTTCTATTTTGTGACGAGGGAATGCATTCAGGTACTGCAGCAAACTCTTACCTCTTTTTATTCTAATGATTATGCTTCCTGTGACCCTGAAGCGGACATAATTTTTGGCAGGTCAATCGAACCAGATTTTGCATTCTTTCCAGGAAGACAGAAACGGGTCCATAACAGTGTCAGTGAAAGCAGAACATGCTGCCTCTAGAAAAAACTGGTTGCATGGTATATAGATCTTACTTTTCCAACTATGATGGAAAAAAAACTTCCATTATTCCTTTTTGTTTTTTTATTTCATTTTTGGAGTCCCTTTTCACCGTGCCTTTGATCATGTCGACATTAGGTTCTTGCACAAGCAAAGACATAAGCATCTCACAAAGCACAAGTTCTACATCAGGAATACCACAGTTCATTGTGCAGATTGTTAACACCTGTGTTTCTGGATGTGCTCCCCGTGACATCCACCTCCACTGTGGTTGGTTTGCTTCTGCAAGAATAGTGAACCCCAGATTGTTCAAAAGGATCTCCTATGATGATTGCTTGGTCAATGGAGGGAACCCTTTAGCCTCTAGCCAGATAATCAGAATCACATATTCCAATTCTTTCATGTACCCTCTTGCTTTCAAGTCTGCCAAATTTTGCTGATGAATCCAAAATAAGGTAGAACAAATACAAAGACTTCCAAAAATCCATGAGTCCACCACCCTGTGGATATTAGCCATTGCACTCTTTCTTTAGCTTTAGTTTTGTGTTATTTTTCATATGTAAATGTATAATTTGGTTTGTTTCTGCTATCAATGCCTAGAGACACCAAACCCTTGAAAGGGAATTTTCATTCTATAGGAATGATGGAATTTTCAAGTCAAAAAGATATTTCTGTGGCTGTAGCTGCATGTTGCATGAAATACTCAAATAATTGTGGTATTATTAGTGTGTCTGTGTATTGAAGATAAACATTCTTCTTGATATATAATACATTTTTGGTAATTTCTTCTTTATATTTTATGAACACTTCCGAAATCAATCTAAAAAAAATAGTTTACTGCTCTTCAAGTTATAAAAAAAGCATATTTAGTTTTAAACTTATTAAATATCTGTTACTTTAATTTTTATTTTACTTATAATTTTAGGAATAAATAATTACAATTCTATAATTTTAAGAATTAAAATAATAAATTTACAATTTAAAAAATATTAATTGATGTTATATATTTGTGTATTGTGTTATTCTTTTTTGACACTTACATTTACAGTCTTCTGTTTTTAGTTTTTAAAATTTATATTAACAATAAATTTATTATTCATTAAATAAATTATAATGTTTTATCCCATTTATACATATTTTAAAAATATTAACTTTATCTTTTGTTTAGAATTCATGCTATAATTTACTTTTAAATAAATCATTATTTGCATATGTGAACTAATCCCGTATTATATTCTACATGCTCTTTGTAATAAATTTTAAGACAGGGAGTTGTAATGTCTAATATTGTGTTTTTCACCTTCTTTGCAGTCTTATATTCAGCACATACACATTAAAAAATAAAAAGTTTTATGAGAAGACACAAACATGTATAATAAAGTTAATTTCATCATTTTCATATTTGGAAGACTTACATTTAAAATTATAATTAAGGAATCAATATGAATGTTAATATTGTTCTAATGTTCAGATCTCGATAACAATAAGATGAATATGCACATAGAAAAAAGAACATTATTGTTTATACCAAAACTCGTATGACTTAAATTTATTGCGTATTAGAATCTGTAATATCAGGAAAGTGAAATATTCTACATGAAAATTGCTAAATAAAAATTGTTTTTTAGATAAAAATAATTAATTATTATATTAATTAGTAGTTAAAATCTAGATAGTTAATTAGATATTAATTTAAAAACTAATTATGAATAATAAAAACTAATTTAAATATCAATAATTTTTATGATCTATATAATAGTATCTAATTTAAATATAATAATTATTTATTATTTATTTTTTATTTTTAAAATTAATTTATATTTAGTGATTTCTTAGTAATCATATTTTTTATTTATGAACAAATACCCTAATAATTAAGTGTTTACTACGTATCTTTTTATGAAAGTTAATCATTAAGTATCAATCTTTTTTAAAGAGTTTCTAGTTTTAGAAACTAACTTGTATATTTGTATTTGTGACATAAATGTCATGGTATATTTGATTACAGTAGAAAAACATAACCTAATAGTTATGAAAAAAAAAAGTTTTTTAATCTATTACTTATCACTAACCTCATTTATCTCCAACAAACCTAAAAGTATTTGTAGAAGAATATTTTTGAAATTACAATAATTATAAAGGTGCAGACAAAAATTATGGAGGTACAGGAAGAAACGCCCCCATTTTCTTAATCCTGGCCCATATCAAAGCCTAGACCAATCACTATTACTTTGGTCCACGATCCGCTTTTCCCTTCTTGTATTTGATGTTACAGAATAAAATATAGTTAGCATTTTGAAAAGATTGAAATTGAATTACATTAAAAATTTGTTATTAGCTACACTGAAATAATTGTATAAAAAAAAGATACAATAAAATAAAGATGTTGAAAGTTGAAGCTACTTATTCATGTTAGAGTTTCTTTTGTCAATTACCTAACACTCTGAATTTATACAACGCATAACAAATAATTACCTATTTCACAAACACCGTCATTTTTTTTTTCATTTCTGAGATTATTTCTTTAGAATTATAATTTTAAATAAAAATGTAATTAATTATCAAATAACTATGCAAATTTATTAGTATGTTATAGATCAGAATACAAAACTTAATATTTTTTTAGGGTGCCAAAGTGGACCGGCCGGTGCCGTATAGGCCTGCAAAATGCAGGTAGAGTTGACTCGCGCCCATATGCAAGTTAACCCATTTTTCTTATTTTTGGGAACATAGAGGAGGAGTAGAGACAGTAGTGGTATGCAGCAACGGAACGACAGTAACGCGCGACAATTGCAAGTTGTCACTCCTCCATTGGAGCATTGTTGTCAAGTCAATTTTTTTTTTTGCGGGCTAGCGGGTCAGCTCCCCCGCCCCGCTATTAGCCCGTGCGGGCCGCGAATTATGTGGGACGGGCTAATACGGATCAACAGATTGAAAACGTCGGTACGCCTCACTTTGTCACCCCTAGATTTTTTCTCTTTAAATTAAACATACTCTAACTTTTTCTTTCTTTAAAGGTGTAATTCACATACTATTCTTGGAATTAATAATTTTTCTCTCAACAATTTAAAATTACTTCTTAAATATTCCTAAAATACTTATAGGTGGAGGAAAAAACCAAATTTAAAAAATGAAAAATGAAAAATTGTGGACTTATCCTTTGGGGGAGAACTATAGAACAAGATAAGAAAACAGGGTGTGGGATTATGGCTCTCAGATATTTCTGCACTACAAATATTTCAACCAGACAGCATGATTTTTCTGCTAAAATTCTTGTTCCATCTTCTCTCTCTTTAACAAACTCGCGCATGCACAGTTCCACCCCAGAGACAAACACCAAGACCAAGTCTACTGCTGACAACTTGAAGAGCCTCGTCAACACCCTCGTGCTTCCTTCCATTTCATCTTCTCCACTTCACTCTCTCCACAGAGGCAACTGGGTCAAGCTCATTTGTGGTGCAAGCTTTGAGGTATGTAAACTCAAACACTCTATCTTGTTTCTCCCTTAGAAGAGCTTCTCAAACTTGTAATAACACACTCTCTCTCCATATATATATAGGATGTTGTTGATATCAGAAATCTCAGCCTGGTTTACACTCTTGCTGGAGGTAAGGTCTCTTGTTTAGGGTGAGAGTAATATAGCAGACAATATATACTTGCATGATAATCAACATGTTGTGGCTCACTTTTTCTTTTGGACAATTGAAGCTTCCTTAAGCATTGTTTTCCATAGTACAAATCCTTTGAGTAGTCTCAGCTCGGCCAAAATTAGGGCTTTTGGATTTTCATTTTGGACAAAAGTTAAATGCAATTCTGTATGTGTTCTTGGTGTTATTCTTATCAAAATTAGAGTTTCATTCCATCTTGTTATTACACGAATTAGCGAGGTGAAAATTTATTTATGATAAGTGTTTGAGGAAGGAATTGCATTGCATCTAGTATTTTTCTTTTCATTGTTTAAGTTATGCAAACTTGGTCTTATTATTGACTCTGAGGAATATCGTGTGATTTAAATTGGATTAAATGGTGGCAGTTGACTGCATTGACTGTGCTGCTGATGCATCAGTTGTTAGTGCTGTGAATGAAGGAATTGAAGCTGCAAGAGATATCGTATGCCTTAGAAAGCCGTGGGTGATGATCAGTGTCAATGATGATAAAGATCTTCATTTTCGGAAGGCCGGTAAGTTTTAACTGGGCGCCTGGTTCAGAAATCTTGTGGCGTGAAGGACGTTGCAAGTGTTTAAATTATCATGATCGATTTCAATTAGTTTTACATTTCAAACATTTGCAGGGTGAACACACTCATTTTGTTATTGGGCACAATATTTTGCTGTAAGCCAGTTCATATATTCATAACATAGTGATGTAAACCAAAAATACATGAAGATGATCAAGGATGCTATACTTGATCATCTCAACAAACAAATAAAGACTTCATCAATAAAAGAAATGGACAAAGTCCAAAGCATTTAAAGTTTTTCTTATTAATCTTCTCAAAAGATGAGGCTCAAACCCAATTAATATCTCTTTGTAATATCTTTATAATAGTTTTTAAAATAGAACATGAATAGGAGTATGGGATTTTATGAAGAGTAGTACCAAAAGTCACATTTTTCATGTAGCATGTGACTGGTTGGATGGCCTTTTCATTTGCCTTCCCATGCCTTTTATGTCTTTTCATATGACCGGCCTCTACACTATAAAGAGGAGTTTGGTTCTTTTGTGAATACAAGTTGAAAGTTGAATATTGAAATTCAAAGTGAGGTTACTCTTTAAAATTTGAGTGGTTTCTTTGTGAGACTTGCTCTCCTTCTCTTTGTCTTATTTTGTGGGTCTTGGGAATCCTCAAGTGGCGGCACTCTCACTCATCTTGGAGCCTTCCACCATCCAAGTGGCGTG